>Ga0169931_10003667_pt1 | contig 24252 bp, 17 predicted proteins | sample Kivu_15m_20L_FD_129675 | JGI IMG/M metagenome (GOLD analysis project Ga0169931, IMG submission 129675) | Freshwater microbial communities from Lake Kivu, Western Province, Rwanda to study Microbial Dark Matter (Phase II) - Kivu_15m_20L... | ecosystem: Environmental > Aquatic > Freshwater > Lake...
CCTACCCAACAGAAGCATCAGTCTACCAGCAGTCGCTTCACCCTGCAATGACCCCGAATCAACGCCTGATCCGTCTGATCGCCCTGGTCCCGGCGTGACAGTCTGTCTGGGGCCGAGTAGAATGAAATGGGTTGAAATAGGCCCGGCTTGGCGTCAACGATTGGACTCAAGAGAGCGAATCTCTCTCAAAAAAGACAGGTAGGGCTGAAACGTGGAGAACGAGAGTGACCGATTGGCAACGGAAAGACCCTTCCGGGTCTGTCCGCAGTGTCGGGCCCTGACGCCGGCGCGCGATCCCGTTTGCGTGCAATGCGGGGACCTCCCCCCTGGGGAGTCCTCGCCCATCCCAGGCGCGCACATCGCTGCGGAACGTTCCCACGAACCAGCCGACGACTGGTGGGAAGAGCGATTTCTGCAGACCCTCCATCAGCGTCCCGTCCGACTCGTCCCACTGATCCTGGGGATCAATCTGGCGGTCTATCTGCTGATGATCCTCGTTGCGGGAGGCAACATCGTCAAGCAGTTTCTCTCCCTCAACGACATCGGAACGCTGGTCGCCTTTGGCGCCAAGACCAACGAACTGCTGCGCCAGGGGGAGTGGTTTCGACTGGTCACCCCGATCTTTCTCCACGGGGGGCTCCTCCACCTTGCCTCCAACTCATGGGCCCTCTGGGCCGTCGGGCCGTTGGTGGAGAGGCTCTATGGCCCCGCAAGATTCTCGCTGCTCTATCTCTTCGCCGGCGTTGGGGGCGTCCTCGGGAGCTATCTTGGGAGCGGGAGCCGCCCCCCGTTCGTTCCGAGCGTTGGGGCTTCCGGCGCGATCTTTGGGCTCTTTGGAACGCTCCTCGTTTTCGGGTACAAGTACCGTCGGGAGCTTCCCGGCCACTTCCAGCGCTCGATCCGGTCCGGGATCCTCCCGGTGATCGTCCTCAATCTCTTCCTGGGATTCTCGATTCCCTTCATCGACAATGCCGCCCATATCGGAGGGCTCGTCACGGGAGCGCTCCTCGCCGCCGTTCTCCCCTATCAGGATCCTCAGGAAGCCGGAGAGCGGCAGAGAGTGGGGACAACGATCGAGAAAGCCTGGCTGACACTGGCGCTCCTGCTCGTCTTGACCGCCTTCGCCGCCGCTTACCAGCATCGACAGCCCCATCTGGCCAGCCGTTCGGTCGAGTTGGAGCGCTTTCTACGAACGATCGAGCAGGCGGACGGAGCGGTGACCAGTGGATTTCGCTGGATCGCTGGACAGGAGACCGATCGACGTCCAGCGCAGCTGCTCGACGCGCTGCGGCAGGTGGAGGCGGCCCTCGACCAGCTCGGGGAGCCCGATCCGGTGGCCGGCAAGGTACGACAGGAGATGCTGTCGCTGGTCCGTCGCCAGCGAGCGATGATTGAGCTCGCCTCTGCCGGGCAATCGGTCGAAGGCTGGGAGTCGCTTGGGGAGGAACTCCTCCGCAGTCGGCTCGCCATTCGCGATTGGATTCAGCAAGACGGAGAGCGGTATGGTTGGCGGCTCCGGGACGCCGACCAACCTTCCACCAGGCCCACTCCAGGTCCATCCGGAGATGGCCAACAGACGAAATCTCCGCCCCTTCCGCCGAACTCCTGATGGCCCACGCCCCGCCTGTCATTCCCGTCAGCTGGCATTCTGTCTCCGCTTGTCTTGACCCCGGTCGGCTCCCTCCATATACTCTGCAAGGTTGTTGATCTACCTGACCGTGATATATGACTGATCGTGATACTGGACAAATTCTGGAAGGCACGCTGACCGCAGTCGGCCACCGCTATGCTCTCGTGGCAAGCAGATGGAACGACCTGATTGTCAGTCGCCTCGTCGGCGGCGCCCAGGATGCCCTCCAACGACTCGGCGCCCACCCAGAGCAGATTACCCTCGTTCGAGTCCCCGGCTCCTTCGAAATTCCTCTTGCGGCAAAAAAGTTGGCGGCATCGCGGCGCTTCGATGCTATCATTTGCCTCGGCGCGGTGATTCGGGGGGAGACGCCCCACTTCGATTACATCGCCGCCGAAGTGACCAAGGGAATGGCTGCCGTCTCTCTTGAGTTTGATCTTCCGGTCGCCTATGGCATCATTACCGCCGATACGGTCGAGCAGGCCATCAATCGAGCCGGAGTCAAAGCAGGCAACAAAGGTTTTGAAGCCGCCATGGCGGCCATTGAAATGGTCAATCTTCTCAAGAACCTATCCGAGATCAACTCCCCCGCCTGATCCTGACTCTCCTGCTGTTCAGGCTCAACTACAGACTTCCGGAGCTACATCTCATCGCTAACGCTACCAATCGACAACCAAGGATCATTATGGGTGCACGGCGCAGGGCGCGTGAATGCGCATTACAGATGCTCTTCTCCTATGATCTGGCCCGCCCGCCGGTCGAAGACCTCATCGCCACCTACTGGGGCGAACTCGCCGAGGCCGCCGAGGAGGTCCGAGCCTTTGCCAATGAACTGGTCGAGGGAACCATCGAGCACCTCACCCAGATTGACGATCGAATCCGGGTCCGGACCGAGCACTGGCGCATTCCGCGAATGGCCGTAGTCGACCGAAACCTGCTCCGGATGGCCGTCTTTGAGTTCCTCTACCAGCCCTCCACCCCCCGGACCGTCGCCATTAATGAAGCCCTGGAAATTGCCCGCCGCTTTTCGACCTCGGAAGCGACCCAGTTTGTCAATGGAATTCTCGACGCCATCAAACGCGATCTCGACGCCGAGGTGGCCGAAACAGTCGATTCCTCCTCTCCTGTGGCCACAACGGCCCAAGGGACATCCTGAGCCCTTTCCAGAAGACTTCAATTTTAGTAAAGTCGGGGTTCGTCGGGACCCCAGGGAGATCTTTGTCGCTGCCTTCTTATGAAGACGAGGTGAGCCCGGCGCGATCAAGACGGTAACTGGTTCAGGTCAAGCAGAGAGCAGCCTCAACGGCATAAGCTCTACCAATGGGAGATCATCGGGAGATCATCGGGAGAGAAGATGTGGGTTTGTCGACCTGAGAAGAGGGCTGAAAGAGTGGGGAGAAGCCTTGTGGTAGGCTTATTGAGTCTGCTTCTCGGCGGATTGGTTGGGTTGGCTCAGGAGCGCCCGGCGTCAAATCGCCCGGAACCGCGTGCTGTCCCCAGCGCCAACCAGGATCCAGACCAGGACGCCATCAAGATTGGAACCAATCTGGTGACGGTCCCGGTGATCGTCACCGATCCGTACGGTCGCTTCGCCAGGGGGTTGGAGCGAGTCGATTTCACAGTCCGGGAAGACGGAGTTTCGCAAAAGATCGAAAGCTTCTCTGCCGAGGAGTCGGCGTTCGATGTCGCCTTGCTCATCGATTCAAGCCGGAGTACCCAGAACAAGCTCGACACAATCCGCAAGGCCGCGATCTCCTTCTTCCGCCAGTTGCAGCCCCGCGACCGCGTGATGATCGTCACCTTCGATGAGAAGGTCCGCTTCATCAATGACTTCACCAATAATCCGGCGGAGCTGGAGCGGGCGGTCAAGAATATCCGGAGCGGCTACTTGACCAGCTTGTACGACGCGATCGAGCGGACCATCAACGAGAAGCTCAGCCAGGCTCGCGGACGAAAAGCCCTCGTCATCCTCACGGATGGAGTCGACACGGCCAGTAAGCAGGCCACCTTCGAGAGTACGCTTGAGATGATTGCCCGGACCGGGATCATCGCTTACACCATTCACTATGAGACCCGCAATGACGGCAGCCCGCTGATGCGGCCGCTCTCCCTGCCACCTCCCAGCGCGGCAGCGGGATTCTCCTCCTCCTTTGCCGCACCAGGGGGAGGGCGGACCAGGGCGGAATCCAGAGCAACAGAGCAAGACCTCCGTCCCGAGATCGATTCCGTATCCGGCACGGATGCGGATTCCAATGGGGACCCACAGGATCCCTCTCCGTCTTCCCGCCCGATCATCAACCTCCCCCCTCCTGTCCGGATTCCACCTGCACGGGAACCCTCCTCGCCCGGGTCGCTCCCTTCGATCACTCCATCCCGCTCCGATCCTGGCAACCGCCCCTCTTCCAGGGTCAACTCCCAACCCCGTCAGGCCATGCGCGATCGGGAACTGGTGGCGATCGACTATCTCCGCTCTCTCGCCGTTCAATCCGGGGCACGCTTCATTCGCGCCGAAAACGTCGAAAATACCTCGTTTGCCTTCCGCCTCATCGCTGAGGAGCTCCGCTATCAGTACACGCTCAGTTACATTTCCAGTAATGAAAGACGTGATGGCGGCTATCGCTCCATCGCTGTTCAGGTTGGGCGAGACGGACTCCTCGTCCGTGCCCGGCTTGGCTACCGCGCCCCACTCGCTCCCTGACTCCCCCCTCCCTCTCGATGACGGTGGTCCCTCGCAAGGTCTCTGGGGGGAAACCAAGCCTGACTCCTCCCCTTCTTCTGCCCTTCGCCTCTCCTGGAGGCAGAAAAAATCCCACGATACGAAGATCGTACCGTGGGATTCAAGCAGGAGAAGGAGGGAGGTAACTTGTATCGAAATGATTACAAAAAATGGTGACGATAAATAAATTCGGATCTCTTATGAACGATTCACCAGCACCGGACTGTCAGAAGGCTCCCTGGATTTATGGTCCGACCAAATGGCCCTGCTGGTGAGGCGAATGCTACGCGCCTGAGCACTGGCCAACGGGAAGAGATGGTCTCGATCCTGATTTATAAAGGATGAAGCACAGAACGTGCACCATCGAATCTACCCTGAGCCCTCCCAATTTCGAGGGGGAATGAGGAAGCACTGATCAGCTTGCCTTCATATGGCCGACAGATCGAAACCGGGTACTTGACGACCTCTTTCACATACTTTCGATTTGGCGGTATCCCTGCGACTTCTCCAGGAGGATTGCTGTTCGACTCGCCCCTGACCTGGCGACCAACCACAACCGTCATTCGACATTTCGAAGAGGCAGGGTAGGGACGCCCGGCAAGTCATAGCCGGAACAACGAAGGAATTATAGGCGGCCGCCACTCGTTCGTCAAGAATTCATTCTTCTTTCTTCTCCAATTTTTTACAAAACTCTCACGAGGAGGGCAGGCCGGAGAGTAGAGAGGAGGGATAGGGGGGCAGGTCGATCTATGATACTCTCAGTCTTCTTTAAGTGTGGGGAGGGGAGCATCGGAGTGGCGATTGTTCGGCAAGTCGGACGAGGCTTTGTCAAGCGAGAGGAGGATATGCAAGTGAAGAGACGGAATAGTTGGGGGAGGAGGATGGGGCTCCCGTTGGTATGGATGGTCCTGATCTGGGCGGGGATCGCCGCCACCGGGAAGGCGGATGTTGTCCGTCTCAAGGATGGGACTGTGCTGCGAGGGAAAGTTCTCTCCTTCAATCAGCGGCGCTTTACGATTACGGTGACATTTGGGGGGGCGACGTCGCAGTTTGTGATCTCGGTCGATGAGATTGAGAGTATCGACTTCGATGGGAGCGACGGGGGGGCGTCGGCTGGTCGTGCGTCGGGGCCGTTGGGGGCGACTGTGCCGCCAGCTTCATCGGCGCCAAAGGCCCCCCCCGCGCCGCGTGCGTCGAGTGGAGGGGCGGCCAGTCCGCCACGGGTGGCGAAGAGTGGCGTCGAGAGCCCACCGGAGGCAGGTCGGGCCACGCCAGGGGCGACGAGTCGAGTGTTGGTCGAGAAGACGGTCACGGTTCCCGCCGCCGCCGACTGGACGAGCACGGAGATCCGGGTTCAGAAGGGGCAGTTGATTGTCCTCAACGCGAGTGGCGAAGTGGACCTCGGCAACGGTCGGCGGACAGGCCCGACGGGGATTGATACCCTCCCGGACAATGGAAAATATCTGGCTGGCCAGGCGACGGGAGGGCTGGTGGCGGTGGTCGGGGACGATAACGATCAATTCCACTTCATTGGGCGATCGTCGGAGTTTACCGCCGAGCACAATGGCATCCTCTTTTTGAGTGTCAATGAAGGGACTCCCCGGGACAATTCCGGGTCCTTTGTCGTGCAGGTTCGTGTTCACAGCCCGAAGTAGGTCTGTTCAGTTTGGGAGATGAGGGAGGGAAGACGTGGGGCCGCAGGATCTGGCCGCGCTGGTACACTTCTTCGGCTTTCTGACAGGGACGATGCTCTTCAGCATTCTCCTTGGTCTGGTGACGCGTCAGTACCGTGCCCAGACGCCGGAGCGGCTCTTGCTGGTCGCGGCAGTGATTGGTGTCTTCTGGAACGTGGGGGCGCTTCTGGTCTATGGCGCGCGGGACTGGGGGTGGGGAACGCCGCCGGTTCTCTTCGATGCGGCGGTCTTCAGCGCGCTGGGGTATCTGCCGGCCGTCGTCGTCCACTGGGTCCTTTCGTCGGAGGCAGGGATTGGGGATGCCGGGAAGCCTCCTGTCTGGGGACGGGGCGCCAATTGGATGACGTGGCTCGCCTATGGCGGGAGCACGCTGGCGATGGTCCTGCACGTGCGTCAGGGGTGGGTCGCGGGGGAGACTCCCTCAGCGGCGGCCCTGCGGCTGCTGACGATCGGGTTTGCGGCGCTGACGGTCATCCTGGCGATCTATGCGCGTCGGTCCTCGGTCTGGAAGAGGATGATCTGGGTCGTCGCGCTCTCGGTCTTCGCGGTCTCCGCTCTCCATTTGAGTCGGCACATCGCCGGGGAAGAGCCGTGGTTCATCGAGTTGATCGGCCACCATGCCTCCCTGCCGCTGGTGCTGGCGATGCTCTACCGCGACTACCGATTTGCCCTGGCCGACCTCTTCCTCAAGCGAGCGCTGGCACTGGCGCTTCTTCTCTCCTCGATGCTGGGGCTGACCTTCCTGCTCGTCGCGCCACAGGGGCTTTGGCGGGAGATCTGGCAAGGGGTTCCCTGGCCGGTGATGGTCGGTCTTGTCGCGATCTGGTTTGGGCTGGCGCTGATCTATCCGTATTTGCGAAAAGCGGTCGACTGGGTGGTTGACGTGGTCATCCTGCGACGAGAAGACTATCGTCAACTGAAAGAGGATCTGGGGCAGATTGCCGCGGCGAGCGAGGAGACGGAGGAGATTCTCACGGCCGTTTGCTTGCGCCTCGAGCGGGCCTTTACCGCCAGTGACGTGTCGTGGGAGGTCGAGTCCCGCGCTGAGGACGGGCAGGAGCGGGAGGAAGGTCCGTTCCTCCTGGGGCAGTCCGCCAACCCGTTGGTGCGCGAGGTGGGTCGGGAGACGCTTCTGGTGCTGCCGACCAATGAGCGGCCCCACTATCGTTTGCGCATTGGCGAGCTCTCCGGAGGGCGGCAATTTCTCTCGGATGACGTGGCACTGCTCGAATCCGTGGCGGTTAGCCTGGCGCGTCGATTGGATGCTATCCGGGTCATGCAGGAGCGCTATGCCGGGAGTTTGCGGGAGCAGGAGATTCGCAAGCTGGCGGCGGAGGCGGAACTCCGGGCCTTACGGGCGCAACTCAATCCCCACTTTCTCTTCAACGCCCTGACGACCATTGGGTATCTGATCCAGACCGAGCCCGAACGGGCGGTCGAGACGCTGCTGCGCTTGACTGGGGTCTTGCGTTCCGTCTTGCGTGCCCCGACTGGCGAGATGGTGACCCTCGGGGAGGAGCTGGCCCTTCTGGAATCGTACCTGGCGATTGAGCGGGCGCGTTTCGAGGAGCGACTTGCGGTTCGGATGGAGGTTCCGCCGGAGCTCCTGTCGCTGCGGATTCCCCCCCTTCTGTTGCAGCCGTTGGTCGAGAATGCGATCAAGCACGGTATCACCCCAAGCAAGCGGGGAGGAGAGATCTCGATCGAGGCGGGGGTCGAGCCGGGACCGCCCAGACGACTTCGTCTGCTGGTGCGCGATTCCGGAGTAGGGGTCGACCCGGCGCGCGTCAACCTGGAGGGAGTCGAGACCGGGCAAGTTCGGGGCGTCGGATTGGCCAATGTGCAGCAGCGGTTGCGCGGTCTCTATGGAGAGGCGGCAACGTGGCGGTTCACGAGTCAGCCTGGAGTCGGGACGACGGTGGAGATGCGGGTGCCTGTCTCGACGGCCGGGACAGCCGAGGCGCACAGTTCTTCTGTCAGGGGGGGCGGATGAGTTCGAGCGGGACGGGGAGAATGCGAGTAGTTATCGCTGACGATGAGCGACCCGCTCGCTCGTTCCTCGCCGGTCTTTTGCAGACCTTCCCTGAGGTCGACCTGGTGGGAGAAGCGGCGTCCGGAACAGAGGCGATCGCCCTGGTGGAGAATTTCCGTCCCGATCTGGCCCTGCTCGACCTGCAGATGCCGGAAGGGGATGGACTTCAGGTCGTCAGGCTTCTCCGCGAGGAGATTCGGCCGCACATTGCCTTCGTCACGGCCTATGACGAATACGCGGTCCAGGCGTTTGAACTCAATGCGATCGATTATCTGCTGAAGCCCGTCGAGCGGCGGCGGCTGCAGCGGACCCTCGACCGGACTCGCGAGCGAATTGATCAGGTCGGGGGGCGGCAGCAAGAGACAGAGAGTTGGGAGCGGGTCGCCAGCCAGATCGGGGCCTCCTCCCCCTCGTTCTACCTGGAACGGATTCCGATTCGGCAGCGTGAGGAGATTCTGCTTCTTCCGGTGGAGCGGATCGCCTCGATCGTCGCTGAGGCGGAGTTGCTGGTGATCACGACGGTCGACAATCAGCGCCACTATCTCTCCCATCGGCTCAAGGAGCTGGAGGGCAGACTTGACCCGGCACAGTTTTGGCGGCTCAATCGAGGGGCGCTGGTGCGGGTTGATCAGATCGATCGCTTGAGTCCGCTTCCCGGGGGAACTTATCTGGCGACGTTGCACAATCGCCAGGAGTTGCAGGTCAGCCGGACACAGGCCCGTCTGCTGCGTGAGCATTGGCTCCGAATCTGAGGCGAAGAGACGCGTAGGTTTCGGAAGAAGGAAAGAGCGCGAGGGGAGAAGAGAAAGCGTATGGCAGGGAAGGGGGATCGGACAGTCTTTGCTTGTCAGAGCTGCGGCCATCAGTCCCGCAAGTGGTTGGGGAAGTGTCCGGACTGTGGGGCCTGGAACACCTTTGCCGAGGAGCGGGAGCGGGTCGCGGTGCGAGGGCCGCAGGATCCCCTGGCCAGGGTCAATCGACCGACCCGATTTCCGGAGATCGAACCACAGGCCGATGTTCGCGAGCTGACGGGCCTCGAGGAGTTTGACAGGGTGCTCGGAGGAGGGATCGTTCCCGGCTCTCTCGTCCTCATCGGGGGGGAGCCAGGCATCGGCAAGAGTACGCTGCTCAGCCAGGTAGCCGATCGGTTGAGCGACCTCTATGGGACCGTCCTCTACGTCTCCGGGGAGGAGAGCGAGCGCCAGATCAAGCTGCGCGGAGAGCGGCTGGGAATCAACCCGGAGAGTCTCTACCTGTTGGCAGAGACGAACCTGGAGCGGATCTTCGTCGAGGTGCAGCGCCTCCAGCCTCGCGCTATCATCCTCGATTCCGTCCAGACGATCTACTCATCGAAGATCGAGAGCGCCCCTGGATCGATCTCCCAGGTGCGGGAGATCGCGGGCCAGTTTCTGCTTCTCGCCAAGACACTGGCGGTGCCTGTCTTCCTGATTGGCCACGTCACCAAGGAGGGATCGATCGCCGGTCCGAAAGCGCTCGAGCACATTGTCGATACGGTCCTCTACTTCGAGGGGGAGCGCCATCATCAGCACCGGATTCTGCGTGCTTCGAAGAACCGGTTCGGCGCGGCCAATGAGCTGGGGATGTTCGAGATGACGGCGGCCGGGTTGGTAGGGGTGACCAACCCGTCGGAGGTCTTTTTACGGGAACGCCCAGTGGGCGTGGCCGGCTCGGTGGTGGTGGCGGCGATGGAGGGAACCCGCCCGATGCTCGTCGAGCTGCAGGCCCTCGTCAGTTCCTCCCGCTTTGGCACAGGTCGGCGGACCGCTCAGGGAGTGGAACTCAACCGGGCGATTCTGCTGGTGGCGATGCTCGAGAAACGGCTCGGCTTTCAGTTATCCGGCGACGACCTCTTTGTCAATCTCGTCGGGGGGATCTCGATCGATGAGCCGGCGATCGATCTCGGCATCGTTGCCGCGGTCCTCTCCAGTTTTCGCGGACTTCCACTCTCTCCGCAGACGGTCGTCTTTGGAGAAGTGGGTCTGGCCGGCGAGGTGCGTGCGACCAGCCACGCCGCGATCCGCTTGCGTGAGGCCAGCCGCATGGGCTTTCGTCGAGTCGTCCTTCCACTGACCAATCTCAGTGGACTTGCCCTGGACAGCCAACTCGAGGTCTTTGGGGTCCGCTCCGTCTCCGATGCCCTCGACGTTCTCTTCTAATCGGCTCCCTTCCCCCCTGCTTCTCCTCAAAATGTCTCTTATTTATTTATTATTTTGAGGGGAAAGTTCTCTTTTCTTGACAACCTCCATCCGCTTATCAGATGATTTCGCAACTTCAAGGATCTGACCATTCTTCCCACCATGCGTCAATCCAATGGCTCCCCCGGACGTGTCCGGGCGGATCCGAATCGTTGAGGTGAAAGAGAATTTCACCTGTCAAGCTTGTCCCACTACAAGCGAACAGTCGATCCATGACCGAAAACCCCTTGGGAGGAGGGAGTAGTCGGTGAAGTGTATTTGCCTGGGGACGTCGCAGGGGAGAACGAATGGCAGGGGTCGGTCCTTGCCGCTCCGGATCCAGGGTGTCGCCAGGAGGTGTGTCCCGATCGAGAAGGCCGTGAGTAACCACACACAAGGAACTAAACCCGCATGAATTGGAACCAACACACTAAGAACACACAGAAAAAGATCGAACAACAAATAGAAATTACGGAGACAGAAACGGATATCACCAGGGAGACAGCGGCAGCGGAAAACGAGATTGGGAACCCAACAGGGAAGGGAAGGCGCCGGTTTCTGGCGCAGATCAGCGCCGTGGCGGCAGGGACAGTTCTGATGTCCGACGGCGGAGAGACTGGAACCGCGGCGGCGGCTTCCCCGACGACGAGCGGACTGCCCCAACTGGGCCGGGACCCGTCGTCGATTGGCGGGCCGGAGCGAGCCGACAGGGCCTTCGGTGTGCGGGCGCGCACCGCCACCCAGCAGCGGGCTCAGCCACTGGAGAATCAGATTGCCAATGGGGATGAGCAGCTTTACCTCAATCGGATCGCCAACTTTTCCAAAGGGCTGCCCCACAACCGGGTGGGCGAGGTCGATCCAGCCGCCTATGAACAGCTATTGCGATCCCTGCAGACAGGGGAGATGGAGGATTTCGAGCAGATCCCCATGGGGGGAGACGCCCTGCTCAAGAACCCGCAGGCAGGTTTGACCTACGAGTTGGCGGGAAGGGATCCTGCCAACGTTTTTATGCCGCCAGCTCCAGCCTTCAACAGTGCTGAAATCGTCGCGGAGATTGTCGAGAACTACTGGATGGCGCTGACTCGAGATGTGCCATTTGCCGACTACGATTCGCACTCCCTCACCCAGACGGCCGCCCAGGATCTCTCGAAGTTGGCCCAATTCCGGGGGCCACGCCAGACTCCACAGGTGCTGCGTGGGCAGATGGAAGGATTTGGCACAGGAGTTTCCGGGACAAGCACGCCTGATCCCAACAATCAGTTTGCGTGGCAGACGTTCGCCCCCTTTTCCGCCGCTCCGAGTCGGCAGGGTTCAGAGGCGCCCGTGACGACTCGAGTGCTCTTCCGCGGATTGACGCCTGGGGACCTGACGGGGCCTTACATCTCGCAGTTTTTGTGGCAGGACATTCCGTATGGTCCGCAGGTGATCAATCAGCGGATCTTGCCGCCGATTCAGGGCGATGACTACCTCTTTCGGTATGAGGATTGGCTCTTCGCACAGAACTCACGGGGGCATATCAATCTCCCCAATCGCTATTTTGGCAACCGTCGATTGCTCCGGAATGGCCGGGACCTGGCGGAGTGGGTACACCGGGATGTGCTCTTTCAAGCCTACTTCAACGCGGCGCTGATTCTGCTGGGGATGGAGGCGCCTGTCGACGACAACAACCCTTACAAAACATCACGGACGCAGTGCAGCTTTGGGACGTTTGGGGCTCCGCACATTCAGAGTATGGTCTGTGCGGTGGCAACTCTGGCGCTGCGTTCGGTCTGGCATCAAAAGTGGTTTGTTCACCGACGTCTTCGACCGGAGGCCTTTGCCGGGCGGATCCACAACCACTTTACACGTCAAGCGGTCTATCCGATCCATTTCCAGATTACGGACTCCTCGGTACTCCCCGTGGTTGCCCGGCGGTTTGGAAGCTTTCTCCTCCCTCAGGCGTATCCGGAAGGATCTCCAAGCCATCCCGCCTACGGCGGTGGTCATGCGACGGTGGCGGGTGCTTGCGTGACGATCCTCAAGGCGTGGTTCGAGGAGTCGTGGGTGCTGCCCAATCCGGTGGCGCCGTCCGCGGATGGCGTCCGCCTCGTCCCTCATCAAGGCCCTCCGCTGACTGTGGGAGGCGAACTCAACAAACTGGCCTCGAATGTCGCGATTGGGCGCAATATTGCCGGCGTGCATTGGCGGTCGGACGCGACGGAGTCGTTGCGGTTGGGCGAGACGATCGCGATTGCCTACCTGAGAGATCTTCGCGAAGGGGTTCACGAGCCCTTCAGAGGTTTTAATTTGACCAGGTTCGATGGGACCCGAATCGTGATCTGAGAAGCGGATTGAGAAGGGGAGAAGAGTCTGAAAGCCTCTTCTCCCCAGATTGGCCCTGCCTTCCGGTTTACAATGTCGAGCGAGATGGGATACAACACCCATCGGCGGACAGTGACCGGCTGGCAGGGTTTTTTTGTTTTACCCGATTGCTCCTGCAACGTTTCTCACCCAGAGCCAGAGAACCACAAAGTAGTGGAGAGGCACGAGAGCGAGATTGGGACGATGACCGTCGACAGTGGCGTCCATCAAGCGACGAGAGCGAGAGGGACGGTTGGCAATGAGGAGCGTACGCCGGAGGCGTCAAAGGAATGGAGGGTGAGAGATGGAGTCGTCACAGAGCCGGGGGGAGCGAGACAGGGACCGAAGGGGGAGCCGATTCATAGCGAGGGGCGTTTTGGCGCTGCTCTTGACCGTGGGGCAGACAGGGCTCGGGCAGGGAGGAAGGGCCGTTCCGTCGGGGCTCGCGCCGACGGCGCCGTCGGAGGTGGGAATGTCGCCGGCCCATCTGGCACGGATCGACACGATCGTCGAGACCGAGATCGCCGCGGGACAACTACCGGGTGCGGTGGTGCACGTCGCACGGAGCGGGAAGCTGGTCTGGAGTCGGGCCTATGGGAGTCGCGCTCTCGAGCCGGCACGGGAGCCAATGGCGACCGAGACGCTCTTCGACCTCGCCTCGCTGACGAAGGTGGTGGCCACCGCGACCTCGGTCATGGTCCTCGTCGACCGTGGGCTCGTTCGGTTGGGGGATCCCGTCGCGCGCTATATTCCAGAGTTTGCCGCGAACGGCAAGCGGGCGATCACGGTCGAGCAGCTGTTGATCCATCGCAGTGGGCTGATTGCCGACAATGAGTTGCGGGACTACGAGGAGGGCCCGGCGAAGGCGATGGAGAACCTCTGGCGGCTCTCGCCGATTGCCGCGGTCGGATCGCGCTTCATCTACTCGGATGTCAACTACATCGTGCTTGGAGAATTGGTGCGACGGGTCGGTGGAAAGCCGCTGGACCAGTTTGCGGAGGAGGCGATCTTCGCCCCTCTGGGGATGTCGTCGACCGGCTTCAACCCGTTGCAGCGGTTCGGGGCGGCGGTTGGATCTCGGACGGCCCCGACCGAGAAGCGGGGCGGGGGAGCGCTGGTGCCGAGCACAGGGGAGCGGCAAGGAGAAGGAGAGGCACGGTGGATGCGCGGCGAGGTGCACGACCCGCGCGCGTGGTTATTGGGTGGAGTGGCGGGACATGCGGGGCTCTTTTCGACGGCGGCCGATCTCTCGATCTACTGTCAGATGATTCTCAACGGAGGGGTTTATCAGGGGCAGCGGGTGCTCAGCCCCCTGGCCGTGCGGCGGATGATCGAAGGTCGGCCGTCGGGGGGCAATGGGGGGGACGGAGTGGTCCGGGGGTTGGGATGGGATCTCTTCACGGGTTACTCGGCCAATCGGGGAGACCTCTTTCCCATCGGGAGCGTCGGCCATACAGGCTTTACCGGGACTTCTCTCTGGATCGATCCCGCGAGTGAGACCTTCGTCGTCTTTCTCAGCAACCGGGTACATCCAAGGCTCGATCCAGTGCAACCGGCCGATGTCAGTTCCTTGCGGGGTCGGGTAGCCTCGGTCGTCGCGGCCTCGATCATGGCCCCGCCGATGGCCCCGCTGTCCACGGCGATCTCCGGGGAGGCACTGGCGGTGGCGGGAGCCGCTCCGGGAAGGGGACGCCTTGGCGCTTCCGCCGGCGAGGAGACGCAGGTTCTCAATGGCATCGATGTCCTGGCGCGGGATGGGTTCGCCCCCTTGCGGGGTCGCAAGGTTGGGCTGATCACCAACCATACCGGTCGAGATCGCGAGGGGCGGACGACGATCGACCTGCTCTTCCGGGCACCGGAGGTCAAGCTGGTGGCGCTCTTCTCTCCTGAACACGGCATTCGCGGCGCTCTCGATCAGGAGAAGATCGATAGCGGAGTGGACGAGAAGACGGGACTGCCCGTCTACAGCCTGTACGGGGAGACCCGGCGCCCGACAGCGCAGATGTTGCAGGGGGTCGATACGCTGGTCTTCGATATCCAGGATATAGGGGCCCGATTCTACACCTACATTTCGACGATGGGGATGGCGATGGAGGAGGCGGCTAAGCGGAACCTGCGCTTCGTCGTTCTTGACCGGGTCAATCCGATCAATGGGGTTGAAGTCGAGGGGCCGCTGGCCGATCAGGACAAGCTCTCGTTCATCGCCTACCACTCGATTCCGGTGCGGCACGGAATGACGATCGGGGAGATGGCCCAACTCTTCAACAAGGAGCGGGGCATAGGGGTCGATCTGCAGGTGGTGCGGGTGGAGAACTGGCAGCGGGGGCAGTGGCTGGATTCGACTGGGCAGTTCTGGGTCAACCCGTCTCCCAATATGCGCAGCCTGACCGAGGCGACGCTCTATCCGGGGGTCTGCCTTCTGGAGCCGACCAATGTGTCGGTCGGACGCGGGACAGGGACCCCCTTTGAGGTGATCGGGGCTCCGTGGATCGAGGGGCGGCGATTGGCCGAGGCGCTCAATCGGGCGGGCCTGCCCGGAGTCAGGTTTGTTCCAGTGCGATACACGCCGACCGCCAGTGTGCATCAAGGCAATGAGTGTGGAGGGGTCAACCTGATCATCACCGATCGGGAGGTCTTTGAGCCGGTTCTGGTGGGGCTGGAGATGGCGGCGCAACTGCGCCGTCTCTATCCAGCGGCCTTTCAGGCGGACCGCTTTCTGCGGTTGTTGGTCAATCAACGCGTCTTCGACAGCTTTTTGCAGGGAGCGGACGGGTGGGCCCTGAAGCAGCTCTACCAGGAGGAGCTGGACGCCTTTCGCGCGATCCGGCGCAATTACCTGCTCTATTGATTAGTGGAGGCGGGAACCAGGAGTCGAGAGCGATGAGACGAGCGGGCGCGATCTTCCTGCTGGTGGCGGGATTGCTCCTGGCGGCATGGTTTCCGCCGCAGGAGACGGTCGCTCCCGCGGCGGTGGTCCAACCGTCGTCGTCATCGAACGTGGCGGCGGGGAGCTCCGGACTTCGCGGCGCAGCGGCATCCCGTCAGACGGAGGTGCGGGCGCTCTGGGTGGTTCGACATACCCTCGCCTCGCCGCAATCGATCGACCGTCTGATCAAGGAGGCCCTCGAGAATGGCTACACCGACCTGATCGTGCAGGTGCGGGGTCGCGGAGACGCCTATTACCGTTCGACCTACGAGCCACGGGCAGGGATCCTTGGAGGGCAACCTCCCGACTTCGATCCCCTCGACCGGGTGATCAAGGCCGCTCATCCGGTGGGGCTCCGTGTGCACGCCTGGATCAACCTCTTCCTGGTAGCCGACCTGGTATCCCTTCCCGCCTCGCCTCGCCACCTGGTCAACCGCCATCCGGAATGGTTGATGGTGCCGCGGGGAATGGCCGAGGAGCAGCCGCAGCTCCCCCCCCAATCCCCGAACTTCGCAGAACAATTGCTCGCCTTCAGTCGACGGAATCGCGAAGACCTGGAAGGTCTCTTCGCCGCACCGGCCCATCCGGGTCTTCGGGAGTGGGTGGTGCGACTTGCCCTCGAGCTGGTTCGCCGCTACGAGGTGGATGGCCTGCATCTGGACTATGTGCGCTACCCGAACCCGGCGTACGACTTTAGCCGGGCCTCGCTCGATCAATTTCGGGAAGAGATGGAGGCGCGTCTTCCCGAAGAGGATCGGGAATTTCTCGAGTCGGAATCGTTGGTCGACCCGCTCTTCTATCCAGACAATTTTCCCTCGCAGTATGGGGCGTTCCAACGTCGTCAGGTAGACCTGCTGGTGGAGCGGTTGCACAAGGAGGTGAAGCGGGTACGGCCGGATCTGCTCCTCTCGGCGGCGGTCTTCGCCGATCCTCAGCAGGCCAGCCGATTCCGCTTTCAGGACTGGCCGAACTGGGCACGCCGTGGCTGGCTCGATGTGCTCTGCCCCATGGCCTACACGCCGGAAACGGAACGATTCCAGGCTCTCCTGGAAGGGGTGCGCAAGGTCGCGGCAGACCGCCCGGTCTGGGTGGGGATCGGCGCCTACCGTCAGGGGGTCGAGCAGGCAAGGGAGAAGATCGCCGTGGCGCGCGCGGCCGGCGTCGAAGGCTTTGTCCTCTTCTCCTATGACAGCTCCGTGGCGATCACCTCACACAACCCTTCAGGGGACTACCTCGAACAGCTCCGGCCCCTCCTTCTGCCGATCAGATCCGTTGCCGGGATTCCCGCTCGTCAGTCCACTCGCCCGGTCGCCCCGACTGGTTCAGCCGTCTCCTCCCGATAGGCTCTGATCTCCAGGGGTGCCGGCTTTGGCAGACTTGGAGTAGAATGACCCAATGAGAAAGAAAATGTCGGTAAGGGGATGGCGGTTGATCTCGGAGGAGAGGGCGACGCGGATTGTCGGATTGATCTGCCTGATGGGACTGGGCGGGGCCTGGTCGATGTCTCCAGCGCAGCCGGTGGTGGCGATTGCTCGGGAGCAAGCGCCGGCGGTGGTCTTGATTGAGGCCCTCGACGATCAAGGGCGGGTCTCGGGACAGGGCAGCGGCTTTCTCGTCACCGGAGTGGGGACCGTCGTCACCAACCTGCACGTCCTGCGGGGAGCAGCCCGGATCCAGGTCCGGTTGGCCTCAGGCGACCTCTACCAGACGACCGAGCTGGTCGATGTCGACGAGGTGCGCGATCTCGCCCTGGTCCGGATCCGTGGGTATGGTTTGCCGACGGTGACGTTGGGAGACTCCGACACGGTCGAGGTGGGTCAGCCGGTGGTGGTGATCAGCAGCCCTTCGGGTCTGACCAATTCGCTCTCGACGGGGATTCTCAGCGGGATCCGTCGGTTGGAGACCCATCGCATCTTTCAGATGACAGCACCGATCGGGCAGGGCAGCAGCGGGGGAGCCCTCTTCGATTCACAAGGGCGGGTCATTGGGGTGGTGACCTATCGCCTGCAGGGTGGGCAGAATCTCAATTTTGCCATCCCCATCAACTATGTTCGGGGACTGATTCGGGATGAGCCGACGATCTCTCTCTCCCGTCTCCGGGAGTCGGCCGACCCGAGCACCCCCAGGTCGACGCCGCCAGCCGTGGGAGCCTCCGGCCAGGAGGGGGTCTCGGTCGATGAGCCGCTCCTCCCCGTCTCCCGTGGAAAACGGGGGGCCACTCCGCTCGACCCGATGTTCCCACGGCCAGATGAGGCGTTGGCGCTCTTCTACCGATTCGTGGATGGGATCGGGCGGACTCGCTACGACGAGGTTCTGGAGCTGACCCGGACCGCCGAGCTGGTCCAGACCTCCCAGGATGGACGCAACGAGACCCACACCATCCGCTATCTCAGCTACCATCACGGGATGAGCCTCCATTTCTCTCTTCCGGATCGTCTTTTGACGACGGTCGATCTTCTGGTGACCTGGACGCTGGACGATCTGCGGAATACCTTCGGACCGAAGTTCAAACGTCGGACCCTCGGGGCACAGACGATTCTCGATTATGGCCGTCTCGAGACGGGCCGATCTCTGGTCGCCCTCCTCGATGGATCTGGCAATATCCGGACGCTGCGTTTTGCGCGGGCTGCCAAGTGAGGTCAGACGGGTCAGCGGGAGGAAGGGGCTGCCGGCCTCTTATAGAAGACAAAATAGCGCTGGCGTCTTGGTCCGCCGACGCCAAACCAGGAATAGGTGAGGAGGTAGCCTCGGAGGGTGAAAGGGGCCTCGTGGAGCAGGTCGAACCCTGCGCGGTGGAAGTCTGCCGCTTCGATGGCATACCATTTGGGACCGATCAGTTGATCCCAGACGACGAGGGTTCCGGCAGGCAATTGCCGCATGATCTCCCGGTCATGGGCACGATTGCGCGTCCATTGCACGTTCTCCCACGGGTCTCGGCCGAAGAGGATGGCCACGTAGGGCTCGTTCCAGACCAGCCGGGTGATGGGCAGGGGAGATTGTTGCTCGTGGGTCTTGACCCAACGATGAATCTCTTCGAGGGCGCGCGCGTCGCGTGACCATTCCGCCCCATCGACGTAGGCGGCATTGGCATACGCCGAGGTCGCCAGGATGACGCTGACGCAGGCAAGGCGAATGGGCCGCGAGAGTGCCTCGCCGATCAGTCCCCCCATTCGGTTCCAGCCCACCGCCGTCAGCAGGGCGATCGCCGGGCTGATGGTAATGAGGTAGCGTGGATAGCCCGCCGATCCGAGCAGTCCAAAGGCACGCAGGATGGTGTGCAGCCCGAAGAGCAGCAGAAAACTCGAGGTCAAGGTCGGGAGGGTTCTCTCTCGCAGAAGGCTGACAAGACCCCAGGCAAAGGGGATCAGCAGGAAGGGACCAACGATCTCGGGCAACCGGGCAGGGTAGGCGAGGAGGCCAGCCGCTCCGTAGATCGTCCCGGTGAGGGGCCAGTCGCGCGGCCAGTTGTGCAGGATGAAGAGGGGATCGCCCGTCAGGGCCCAGGCCCCCAGCCACCAGAGAAGTGCCCCAGTGCCCAGCCAGAGGATCGAGCTGACACGCCGCCAGGCCGCTCTGTCGCGGGGAAGCCATCCCCGAGGAACGTGTGCCTGCCAAACCCAGACGGCCCAGAGCAGTCCGAGAAAGAATCCTTCCGGTCGGGCGAGGATCGTCAGCGAGGCAACGATCATTCCCACGACCATCCGCCCGCGAAGGTGCAAGCGCAGCGCGATGACGTAGACCAGCGCGAAGACGGGCTCGGTCATATTGTCGGCGGCGAAAAGGAAGAAGGATGGCTGGAGCCAGACCAGTGGAATGGCCAGGGCGGGCCGGGAGAGGCCCAGGTCACGGGCGATCTGGTAGGTCTGCCACGCGATGATCAGGCAGATCAGAACCGAGAAGCCTCGTGTCGCCTGATACCCTGCCAGTGCTGGAATGGCGTAGAGGGTCGTGTAGAGTGGACGGGCCCAGACTCCGACCAGGATTTCGGGATGCTTCCACGCCCACCTGGCAAACAGATAATGGAGTCCCCCATCCTGCTGGCAACTATCCACGAAGAGCCAGAGCAGGAGCGTCCCCGCCAGGCCGCAGACCAGGATCCAGAGCCAGGCAGCCAGTGTGGGGGGAGCGTGGGGCAGGAGCTTACCAGTCGGACTCATCGTCCTCCTCGTCGTCTTCATCGGCGGAGACTCCAAAGTAGCGAAGCCAGCTCTCCGTCTCCCCGTCTGCGAGAGCGGGGGGGACGGTCAGATGGCCAGACGCCTGTGCCTCCTCCATGAAGCGGCGAAAGACACCCGATTTGATCACCCGCACACCACAGACCCGGACCCGATCGGTCAATTTGCGGTCGGAGGTGACGACCGTCAGATTGCGCTTGTTGGCGGTCGCTTCGACCAGCTCGACAATCCTCGAATCCGCGTCCGAGCCGGGGATCGCGTAGTGGATCCGTACGCTCCGATAACTCGACCCCTCGGGAAACCGATCGTCAGGCCGGCCATCAAAGACGACGGCCAGTCTGGTCTGACGGGCGCGGGCGAGCCGCGAGAGGTCTTCCAGGAGCTGGCGGCGTGCGGCGGGCTTGTCGCGATGCCACCCGACCTGCTGCCCCATCACATTGTTGCCGTCGATCAGATACATCTCTTGCCGCTCTTACGGGGTTCCGGAGGCAGACGCCGAGCGGGCCGCGAGGGCGCGCGCGACGGCCCGGGACGGAATGATCGTGCCCCAGCCCTGTCGGTCGACGGGCGTCTGACGCAGTCGGATGGCGGTCTCGATCAAAATCCGCTTGACCTGCCAGGGGAGCAGGCCCGGGTGAGCTTCCAACATCTGCGCGACGACGGAAGACACGATCGGGGCCGCGAAGCTCGTCCCATCGACGTGCTTGTAATGGCCGCTGATGACATTGGCATCGTGCAGTTTGATGGCGAGCAGGTGGCGAATGAGATAGACCGGCAGGTTGGCGGCCGCGTCGAGTTCGCGATCGATGCCGGGGTGGGCCTTGAGCACTTCCTGAAGCGTCGCGTCCGGGGTTCGTTGGAGCCGATCGTAGAAGTGGGCCTCGTCCGCGGTCGGGGTGCCGGGGAGGATCGGGGCGGCGAGCCAGATGCTGGGCGCGATGATCTCCGGCTTCTGAAGCCCATCGATCGTCGGTCCATACGAGGAATGGTAGAGTTCGTTGTCCTCGAGTTCGAGCGTGTTCCGGTCGTTGAATCCACCGACGGTAATGACCGCCGGTGTCGAGGCGGGAGGCAGGACCGAGGGGTTCGGGTTGTGCCCCGCGTTGCCGGCCGCGCAGACGACGACAATTCCTGCCCGAACCGCCGCCTCGGCCGCTTGCGAGAGGCGGTCAGTCAGGTAGGAGGCGACGTAGTCCCCCCCACAGGAGATGTTGAGGACCCGAATACCAAACCGTTCCCGGTTCTCGATGACCCACTCGATCCCGCGTCGAATGTCGTCGTGGAGAATCCGCTTGGCCGAGCCCACTTTGACGAGCACGAGATTGGATTCGGAGGCGATCCCGCGATAGAGCCCCTGCGAGAGGTGGCCATTTCCACTGGCGACCACCGAGGTCATCATCCCGTGCCAACTGGAGACATCCGGGATCGACAGCTCTTCCCGATCGAAGTGGGGATTGACGAGATTTTCGTAGTGCAGGATTCGATTGTGAGGCTCGATGAGGTCCGGGTGGGGGAAGAAGCCCGAATCGAGGAAGGCGATGGTCACGCCCCGCCCCGTGAATCGCTCCTCCGCTCCCATCCGCAGCGGCGTGGGCAGAATGTGGAGACGACCATCCCGAAAGAGCGTCGGATTGACCCGCACTCGGTGGACGGCTCGTCGGAAGAGGCCGAGACACCCTTCACACGCACCCTCTCCCGGCGCCCACCCGGGCACATTCGAGGCGATCAGCGAGAGGAACTCCTCGTCTCGCCGTGCTTCTTCCGGGAGCTGTCGGTTGTCGGATCGCCCGCAGAGCGGACATTGTGGTGGTCTCATACGCTCTCGCTGGAGGCCGCTTCTCCTCTCCTTCCTTGCTCTTAAGTAGAGGGGATGGAGGAGGTCGAAAAGGGTGACGAAGGGGCAATGTATCACGGGCCCGACGGGGGGGCCAAGCCGGTTGTCATCGGGCAAGGCTCTCCCCCTTCCTCAGGTTGCCTTCGGAAGCCTGCTTGTGGCACATTCAGCGGGCTGGAAGGTCCGTGACGGCGATGAATGCGGACGGTCGCGAGAAGGGATACGGGTTTGATCGAGAGTAGCGCAGATCGGTTGGCGACGACTCCACTGGCGATTGACGCCGATGGGGTGGTGCGTCGCTATGGGGAGTTGACGGCAGTCGATCGGATCAGCTTTCAAGTGGCGCAAGGGGAGGCGTTTGGGCTTCTCGGGCCGAATGGGGCTGGCAAGTCGACTCTCATGCGGATGATCTACTGTCGGAGTCCGCTGACGGCGGGGCGGTTGCGGGTCGTCGGCCTCGACGTCACCACCGATGCGCGGGCGATCAAGGCCCGGGTCGGGGTCGTCCCCCAGGAGAATAACCTCGATCCTGATCTCAATCTTCGGGAAAATCTGCTGGTCTATGCCCGCTACTTTCGTATCCCACGGGCGGTCGCCGAGGAGCGAGCCGATCGGTTGATCGCCTTCGCCGAGTTGGAAGAGAAGCGAACCGCGCGGATTGAGACCCTCTCGGGGGGGATGAAGCGACGGCTGATGATCGCCCGGGGGTTGATCAACGATCCGGCAATCCTGATTCTCGACGAGCCGACCACCGGGCTGGACCCGCACGTGCGGCAGGCCATCTGGGACAAGCTGCGCCGCTTGCGGGAGCAGGGCCTGACGATTCTCCTCTCGACCCACTATATGGACGAGGCGGAGAAGCTCTGTGATCGCCTGATTCTGATGGATCGCGGGACGATTCTGGTCAGCGGGGCTCCCCGGGTCCTTATCGAGCGGCATGCGGGGCGAGTCGTCCTCGAGGTGCGCGGAACCCCGCTCCACGCGCTCCCCGCTCCCGATCCAACCGTGATCGTCGAGGATCTCGCCAACACCCGCCACTACTACGCCGAATCGACGGAACATCTCGCTCCCTTGATCCGTGCCTGCGAGGGTTGTGAGACCTATCTCCGGCCCGCCAATCTCGAAGATGTCTTTATGCGCCTGACTGACCGGACGCGACTGACCTGAAGGAGACCCGACCCTTTATGCCCGCCCTCTCCCGCATCGATCCAGGGGATGCCGCCCGTGTCTGGTGGCGCAATTATGACGTCTATGTCAGGCTCTGGCGAACGGAGCTGATCGCTCCGCTCTTTGAGCCCTTCTTCACGGTCATTGGATTTGGGTGGGGAGTGGGCTCTCTGATCGCGGGAAAGGTCATGGGCGTTCCCTATCTGACTTACGTCGGAGCGGGGCTGCTCGCCTTTGCGGCATTGATTCGGGCCTTGATCGAGTGCACGTATGGCTCCTACTTTCGGATGGTCTATCAATCGACCTTCGACGCGATCCTCTGCACTCCGATCGAGGCGGAGAGTCTGGCGCTCGGGGAGATTGTTTGGGGGATGACCAAGGCGCTCATCGACGGATTCTTTGTCCTGCTGGTCCTCTGGGGGTTCGGCGCCGTTCTCTCTCCCTGGGGGCTGCTGATTCCATTGGTTCTCGGACTGGCCGCGCTCTGGGTGGCGGCAGCCTCCCTGATCGTCACCTCGCGGATTCATGACATCAACAGTTACAACTTCTACTTGGCGGTCGCTTTTTCGTACCTCTGGGTATCGGGGGCGTATTTTCCCTTGGCGAACCTGGCGGGCTGGGTTCAGGTTCTTGCCTGGCTGATTCCAGTGACCTCGGCGATCGACGCGGCACGTGCCTTGATGATTGGGGAGTTAGGATGGCGGTTTCTGGCGCAGATTCTCTTCCTGCTGGGGGTGACCGTGGTAACTATCGAGATCGCGCTCCGGTCGTTCCGGCGTCGCATGATTGTATAGAATCAACGTCTGAGAGGAGGGGAAGACCCGTGAGGATCGTCTCTGTCGAGGTGGCAAAGTACCAGTTTCGGCTTCGTCATCCATCGATCGTCGCTTACGATGCGCTGGAGGAGGTCCCGAACGTCGTCGTTCGGATCGAAGTCGAAGGCGGGTTGGTCGGATGGGGCAACGCGGCCCCGGATCCACACGTCACCGGCGAGACAGCCGAGGGAGTCGTCCAGACAGTCGGGGACCGGTGGCGACCGCTGCTGCTTGGCGCGGACGCGCGGCGGATCCAGTCGCTCTGGCATCAGTTGGGAATGGAAGCGCCGGCACAGCCCTCGGCGCTCGCCGCGGTCGATGTCGCCCTCTACGACCTTCTCGGCAAGGCGGCGGGCCTGCCGCTCGTGCAGTTGCTCGGGCAGGCTCGCGATCAGATTGCCACCAGTCTGACCCTGAGCATCGAGCCCCTCGATCGCAACCTGGCCCGGACCCGGGAATTTTGCGAGGCGGGAGTGCGGATCCTCAAGATCAAGTGCGGTCTCGATCTGGCCGAGGATGTCGTCCGCATTCACGCGATTCGCGAAATGGCCGGCCCTTCTCTGCTCCTCACGCTCGATGCCAATCAGGGCTACGATGTCGATCAATCGCTGGCGCTGCTCGACGCGGTTAAGGATTGCCGGATCGCCTTCCTCGAGCAGCCGGTTCCCGCCACGGATCGGGAGGCGCTGCGCGAGTTGGTTGCCCGCTCGCCGGTTCCGATTATGGCC
>Ga0169931_10003668_pt1 | contig 24248 bp, 22 predicted proteins | sample Kivu_15m_20L_FD_129675 | JGI IMG/M metagenome (GOLD analysis project Ga0169931, IMG submission 129675) | Freshwater microbial communities from Lake Kivu, Western Province, Rwanda to study Microbial Dark Matter (Phase II) - Kivu_15m_20L... | ecosystem: Environmental > Aquatic > Freshwater > Lake...
CCCTCGGAGCTCCCGGAGAGTCCGCGGCGATCACGCAGTGCGTGCGCGATCGTGCTGGCGTCGACATACTCGATTTCGCTGCCTGCGGGTACTCCCCGGGCAAGCCTCGAGACCCGGAGTCCGCGCCGCTTGAGTGCAGTACCCAGGTAGTGCGCGGTAGCCTCCCCCTCTGCGGTGAAATTCGTGGCGAGGATCACCTCTTCGACCACCCCGTCGCAGGCGCGCAGCATCAGCCGATCGAGGTGCAGTTCCTTGGGCCCCACGCCATCGAGCGGGGAAATCCGCCCCATCAGAACGAAATAGAGACCCGAGTAGCTGAGCGTCTGCTCCACCACGAGTTGATCGGCCGGCGTCTCGACCACGCAAAGGACGCCGGGATCGCGCCGCGATGATGCGCAGGTATCGCAAAGCGGGCTTTCCGAGAAGGTGTTGCACCGCTCGCAGTGCTGAACCCGCCGCAGTGCCTCCTCGAGCGCCCTCGCAAGCATCGAGGCGCCCTCCCGGTCGTGCTGCAGAAGGTAAAAGGCGTGGCGTTGCGCAGACTTCGGGCCAACACCGGGCAGGCGTCGCAAGGCGGCAACGAGCGCTTCGAGCGTTGGCGACACCGCAGACCGGCCGCACTCGCCTCAGAACGGCATCTTGAAGCCGGGCGGAAGCGGCAGACCCGCAGTGAACTTCGACATGTGCGCCTGCGAGGTCTCGTCGGCCTTGCGCAGACCGTCGTTGAGCGCAGCCACGATGAGGTCCTCGAGCATGTCACGATCGTCGGCCAGAAGCGAGGGGTCGATATGGATGCGGCGCACCTCGTTGCGCGCCGTTACCACCACCTTCACGAGGCCGGCGCCTGATTGACCCTCCACCTCGACCGAAGCGAGTTGCTCCTGCGCCCGCTTCATGTTGTCCTGCATTTGCTGGGCCTGCTTCATCAGCCCCGCCAGTTGAGCCTTCATCATGCCCAGCTCCTTTCAGCTTCGCATTTCCCACGCACCGATTCTAGGCCCTGTCCTCAACCTGACGCGGTTTGACTGATTCGGGGACGATCTCGGCACCGAGCTCGTCGATCATGACCCGCACGAAAGGATCGCGCTGCAGTCCTTCCAGAGCCTCCTGATGATCGAGTTCCCGCTTGATCTCCTGTTTTGCCGACGCGGTTTCCTGGCTCACCGCGCCCACCTCGGCCGAGATACGCAGCCGAAGCCCGAAGTGCGCCGAAAGAAGGTCGCGGACCTTGTTGAGGGTTGCGGCTTCGGCAAGTGGCCGGATCGGCACCCGGACCCTGATGTGAAGTCCCTCGATCGCGAGCAACTCGCTTTGCTCGAGAAACTGCCTTGTGAAACCCGAACACGCGACCCGCTGCGCAAGTGCGCTCCAGTCGCAATCGAGCACAAAGTCTTCCGCGCCCGGTGCACGACCCGCTTGGCCGGTCCCGGCCGAGGGTTCCCGCGACACTTTGCTGGCTGCTGCTGGGCTGGCTGCTGCTGGGCTGGCTGCGGCGGGGGGGCTGGCTGCGGCGGGGCTGGCTGCAGCGGGGCTGGCTGCAGCGGGGCTGGCTGGTCGGGTGGCCGCGACGGATTCCGGGCCTGCGGGTCGGAATGCGTGGAGCCGAAGCAAGGTCATGAGGAGCCCCGCATGCTCATCCGGCGCAAGCGCAAGGTCGCGCTTTCCGTGCAAAAGGATCTGCCAATAGACCTGCCACTGCGTGGGATGGCCGGCTGCCGACCACCCGTGCAGACGCGGGTCCTCGGCCTCGATTGCCTTGGCCCCGACAAGTGCAATGTCCTGTACCAGCATTGCAAGTGCCTGCAGAACGCCTCCGGGGTCGATACCGAGTTCCCTCACCTGATCCGCGATGCGCTTGAGTTGCCCAACGTTTCCTGCGAGCAGAGCGTCGATGATCGCAGCAACCTGATCGCGGTCGATTGCACCGAGCATCGCGCGCACTTCCTGCTGCCGCACATCTCCGCCGCCGTGAGAAATTGCCTGGTCGAGAAGCGAGAGCGCATCGCGCATCGACCCGGCCGCGGCCCTTGCAATCAGGGTGAGCGCCGGCAACTCATAACGAATCTTTTCCTCCTGCAGAACCATCTGCAGATACTCCACGATGACTTCAACAGCCAGGTTGCGAAGGCCGAGTTGCAGGCACCGCGACAGCACTGTCACCGGAACCTTCTGCGGATCGGTCGTGGCAAGTACGAACACCACGTGTCCGGGCGGCTCTTCGAGCGTCTTGAGCATCGCGTTGAAGGCGTGGTGGCTCAGCATGTGGACTTCGTCGATCACATAGACCTTCCATCGCCCTGCCGTGGGTGCATAGACCGCGTTTTCGAGAAGGCCCACCATATCCTCCACGCCGCGATGGCTTGCGGCGTCGAGTTCGATGTAATCGATGAAGCGTCCCTGGTCGATCTGCACGCAGTGGGCGCATTGCCCGCAAGGATCGGGGTCTTCGCGTGCGGTGCTTTCGCAGTTGAGCGCCTTGGCAAGAATGCGCGCAATCGTGGTCTTGCCAACGCCCCGGGTGCCTGTGAGCAGGTAGGCGTGGTGAATACGCCCAGTCTTCAAGCCGTGACGCAAGGCACGCACCACATGCTCCTGCCCGACCATTGCAGCAAAGCGCCGGGGACGCCACTTGCGTGCCAGCACCAGATGCTGGGCCGCAGCTTTCGCCGGCATGTTGTTCGAGGCAACGGTGGCCTGGACGGTTTGCGTGCGAAGGCTGCCGCTTTGGTGGTGTGCCGCAGCGCCACCTGCCACGGTGTGCGTGGGAGGGTCTGTGGCCTCCGTGGCCGCAAGGAGATCGACGGGGCCCGCGTTGTTGAAGAGGTCCGCCGGCTCAGGATCTGGAAAAAGGCTTGCTTTCATCGGACGGGAGCCGCGCTGGAAGCAGGGCTGGATAATGGACTGAAGGCCATTGGAGGCAGGACGGGTGGACGAGCCGGGACCTCGGCACTCGCAACAATCGGCTTTGGCTGCTTCCTTCCGGACCTGACCAGTTTCACCGGGCCGCGATGCGAGGGGGCCCGTCCATCTGCATTCTAGCAACCCGGCGGGCGGTCGCCGCCGGACCTTTTGCTCAGGCTATCATTCGATGCATCAATCATCCGTCCTGCGAAGGGCTACGTGAGGAGGCCATGGGTCATGAGCGTAAAACATGTGAGTAGTGTCGACTTTGACCAGGAGGTCATGCAGGCGAGTGGGCCGGTTCTGGTGGACTTCTGGGCCGAATGGTGCGGTCCCTGCAAGATGATCGCTCCGATCCTCGATGAGGTGGCCAGGGACATGCAGGGCAAAGTCACCGTGGCAAAACTCAATGTTGACGAGGATGGCGCGGTGGCCCAACGCTTCAGCATCCGGGGTATCCCCACGCTGATCCTCTTCAAGGACGGCAAGGAAGTTGCCCAGCAGGTTGGCGCGGTATCCAAGTCGCAGCTTGTGAAGTTTCTTCAGGAAAACGTTGGCTGATGCCAACGGGACGCTGCGCAATGCATCAGTCTTGCGCAGCTTGAATCGGAGTTGTATGCTCCCGGCGAGCTGGTTGCTTCTCGAAGCCATTGCCGGTGGGTAAAGTCGGTTAACCTTTGCAGAGGCTGTGGTTACGGCAAGTCCGTGCGGGACTTCGCGAACAGTCTGCAGCGCTCTATCCCTTGCGTGACCCTGGCAAGGCCTGCCTTCAAGACAGCGCCGGGTGGGGTGGCGCGGCGCTGAGTCTGGTGAACAATCGCAGTGCTTGTGGGCTGAGCGTGGGGTCTGGTTGCTCGGCGCGAAGCACGGGTAATGCAGTCTTGCTGAACGTGGGGCTTATCCTGTGCGGATTCCGGGCTACCCGGGGGTCAACGCGAGATCCACACTGAAGGCTGGCTGCCTCAACGCCAACCGCAAGCTGCCTCAACGCTTACTGCAAGCTGCCTCCACACGGATTACACGCCGCACCCGCGCTGACTTCAAGTTTATGCCACGCTTCATCTGCGCCTGATCCCCGTTTCATCGCCACTTCTTCACGCTCATCCCGCGCGCTTGCTGCTCCAAACGGTCGATCTGCGTTGCGGCCAATCGATCCAACGCATGAGGCAAGGCTCCGAAGGCCCCGTGACCCGCCCCATCACCTCCCTCCGCCGCCCCAGTGCGGCCCCGACCACACGCCCCACCACGACTCATCCGCTGCGACCTCACCGATCCAGTCTTTCGCCCCGCCCGCGCACCCATCACCGAACCTGAGCCTGACCCCACCATGTCCTCCATGCATCTTTCCGACCTCAAGGCCCCGCATATCTCCCAGCTGATCGAAATGGCTCAGGCCCTCGAGATCGAAAACGCCAACCGCATGCGAAAGCAGGAGTTGATGTTTGCGATCCTCAAGCGCAAGGCCAAGCTCGGCGAGTCGATTTTTGGCGACGGAGTCCTGGAGATTCTTCCAGACGGTTTCGGGTTCCTGCGGACGCCGGAAACCTCCTACCTCGCAAGTCCCGATGACATCTACATCTCGCCCTCGCAGATTCGACGCTTCAACCTGCACAGCGGCGACTCGATCGAGGGCGAGGTCCGCATCCCCAAGGACGGCGAACGCTACTTTGCGCTGGTGAAGGTTGACAAGATCAACGACCAGCCCCCGGAGGCCACCAAGAACAAGATCCTTTTCGAGAATCTGATCCCGCTCCATCCCGAGCGAATGATGCATCTCGAGCGCGACATCAAGAGCGAGGAGAACATCACCGGACGCATCATCGACATGATCGCGCCGATCGGAAAGGGCCAGCGCGGCCTGATCGTGGCCCCGCCCAAGAGCGGCAAGACCGTGATGATGCAGCACGTCGCGCACGCATTGAAGGCGAACCACCCCGACATCGTGCTCATCGTGCTGCTGATCGATGAGAGGCCCGAGGAGGTGACCGAAATGCAGCGCTCGGTTCGTGGCGAGGTGGTGGCCTCCACCTTCGACGAGCCGGCCACCCGCCATGTGCAGGTGGCGGAAATGGTGATTGAAAAGGCCAAGCGACTGGTGGAGCACAAGCGCGATGTGGTGATCCTCCTTGATTCGATCACCCGCCTGGCGCGCGCCTACAACACCGTGGTGCCCTCGTCGGGCAAGGTGCTCACGGGCGGTGTGGATGCGAATGCACTGCAAAGGCCGAAGCGCTTCTTCGGGGCCGCGCGCAACATCGAGGAGGGCGGGTCACTCACCATCATCGCCACCGCCCTTATCGACACCGGATCGCGCATGGACGAGGTGATCTACGAGGAGTTCAAGGGCACCGGCAACATGGAAATCCACCTCAACCGCCGGATGATGGAAAAGCGCGTGTATCCGGCCATGGACATCAACCGCTCGGGTACCCGGCGCGAGGAACTTCTGATCGCAAAGGACATGCTGCAAAAGATCTGGATCCTGCGCAAACTCCTGCACGACATGGACGAGATCGAGGCGATGGAATTCATGCTCGACAAGATGAAGATGACCAGAAGCAACACCGAGTTCTTCGACCTCATGCGCCGCGGGTGAACCGGCCATTCCCCGTATAATGGAGAGTTTTCTCGCAGGACAAACGTTCATGAAAAAAGGTATCCACCCCGAGTTTCGCGAGGTTGTGTTCCAGGACATGACCAACGGAAAGCAGTTCATCATCCGGTCCACAGCCCCGGCACGGGAAAAAGTGATCATCGACGGTCGGGACTTCCCCCTGGTGAAACTCGACACCAGCTCGGAGTCGCATCCCTTCTACACGGGTGCCCAGCAGCGCGTTCTCGAGACCGGGCGCGTGGAGAAATTCAGGCAGAAGTTTGCACGCGCGGGTGGTTTGAAGCGTAGCGTTTGAAGCCCTTTCTCGTAACCGAACCCCAGGCGGGACGCGTTCCCCTCTGGGGTTTGGTGTTTTTGGCACTTGCGCATGCCTTCACCGGCTTTTTCGGGCGTGACCCCTGGCGCGGCGACGATGTCGTTGGGCTGGGCATCGTGCACACGATGCTGCTCGCCTTGCAACGGGGCGACGCCGAGCACTGGCTGACCACGCGTCTTCCTGCCCAGGCGCTGCCGGAGGAAGGCCCTCTGCCCTTTTGGGTGGGCTCGCTGATCGGCTGGGTTGTGCACCCCACCGGGTTCGATCTTTCGCTGCTGCTGCGCATGCTCTGGGCGCTTGCCTGGCTTGGAAGCCTGGCGCTGGTCTGGCTTGCTGTGCAGCGACTGAGCCGGCGTCCCGAGTTGCTCGCGCACGATCCTCTGGGCATCGCGGCGCGCCCCGACCGGCTCGCGCGAGCGCTTGCCGACTGTGCGGTGTTGCTCATGCTGGCCTGTCTCGGACTGGTCGAGCGAGTTCACGAGACCTCGGCCGAGGCGATGTCCATGCTGATCACGGCGGCGGCAACCTTCGCGCTCGCCTGGGGTCTCGATTCGCCACGCAAGGCGGGCTGGCTCAGCGGAGCACTCGTTGCGGCGGCCTGCCTCACCAAGGGACTCGCCTTTGCGCTCGCGCTGGCTGCCGCGCAGCTTGTGCTCCTGATCGCCTCGCCGCACTGGCGCAGTGTTGCGCTCACGATGGGCTGGCGAAGCCTGCTCGCCGCAGCACTTCCGCTCGGCTTGTGGCTGGCGGCGCTTGGGGAGTTCCCCGTGTCGGGTGCCGACTGGCTGCACGGCTGGTGGCAGCATCAGTGGCGGGCAGTCTTTGCTTTTTCTGGCGCGCGCTGGCGTGAGTTGGCGGTTCAACCGTGGTGGTTCTTCTGGCCCGCATGGCCGATCGCGGCGTGGGCCCTCTGGCAATGGCGCGATCGACTTCGCGAGCCGGCAATCCTTGCCCCCGCAGTCCTCGCCGGCAGCTTCCTGGTGCTTGCTCCCGTCAGCGCAGAAACCGTGTCGGCATGGCTGATGCCGGTGAGCATTCCCGTGGTTGTTCTTGCGGCCATGGGACTTCCCACACTGCGGCGCGGTGTCACAACGCTCATCGACTGGTATGCGGTGGTGGTCTATGGGCTGATCGCCTTGATGTTCTGGGCCTACTTTATCGCCTGGGTGAGCGGTTGGCCCGCGCGCATGGCCTACCGGATGGAGCTCCTCGCGCGCAGTTCCGAACCGGCGCTCCTTGCCTTCACCACTGTCCTCTCCGCCGGAGCAACGCTTGCCTGGCTCGCGCTGGTACGCTGGCGCCTTGCTCGCAAGGCGCCGGTGATCTGGCGACCGGTGGTGATCGCCTCGAGCGGCCTGGTGCTCGTGTGGTTCCTTTACAGCACCCTTTTTCTCGAGGGTCACAACACCCGCAACTCCTACCGCGAAATGTCGGTGCGGATACTTTCGGTGATGCGCCAGGCGCCGCACGCGGAGCAGCAGTGCGTGGAAGTACGCCGGGTGAGTACCTCGGTCCAGGCGAGCCTGCAGTGGTTCGCAGGCTTGCGCTTCTCGGCCTCGGCCAATTGCCCCTGGCTGCTCATTCAGGACAGCGGAGCATCGATCCGGGAAGCCGCCCCAGGCATTGCGGGATGGCAACTGGTGTGGGTTGGTGCGCGGATCGGTGAGCGGCAGGAGCGCTTCCGGCTCTATCTGCGGGGCATCACCGAAGTTCGCGGCCCAACCGACGCGCAGCGCGGCTTCGCCGGCGGTGCCGCGGCTGGGGCCGAGGCAGACCGGTGAACGCGCCCCATGAGGTGAACACGCCCCGTGAGGTGAGCGTGCCCCGTGAGGCGAGCGTGCTTCGTGATCTGTTGCGGCTTGCCACACCGGTCCTGATCAGCCAGCTCGCGGTAATGGCCAACGGGGTCGTCGACACCCTGATGGCAGGATGGCTGTCTGCCACCGATCTTGCATCGATCGGCCTGGGAACGAGCATCTACATCATCGCGTATGTGAGTCTGCTCAGTGTGCTGATGGGACTGTCGCCCATCGCGGCGCAACACTACGGCGCGCAGCGCTTTGCAGCGATCGGCGTGGCGTTCCGACAATCGATCCTGCTTGCACTCGGTCTTGGCGTCGTTGGCGCGGCGCTGCTCCTGCAGACCGACCTCTGGCTTGGGCTCAGTGCACCTCCCCCCGAAGTTGCCTCCCGGGTAGCCGACTACCTGCAATGGTGTGCACTGGGCGTGGTTCCGGCGCTGCTGGTGCGCGCCTTTTCCGCGCTTTGCACTGCGGTGTCTCTGCCGCGCATCGTGATGTGGATCAACCTCGGGATGCTGCTTCTCAAGGTTCCGCTCAATGCCGCACTCATGTACGGTGTGGACGCCGTGGGACTCGAAGGGTTGGGAGCCCCGGGGGCGGCGTGCAGTACCTGCATCCTTTCCTTTGCGGCGGCCGGGACAGCCTTGCTTCTTGCCCGGAAAGACCGTCGGCTCGAGGCGTTCGGATTACGTGGCAGCCTGCGGCCGCAAAGCGCGCAATTGCGTGAACTGCTCGCCATCGGCCTGCCGATCGGGGGAACCGCCTTCGTGGACGTGAGCGCGTTTGCCTCGATCGCATTGCTCGTGGCGCAGTTCGGGCAGGTGGCCTCGGCAAGCCAGCAGATTGCCTCGAGCCTCACAGGCGTGGTCTACATGTTCTCGCTTGCGCTGGCGAGCGCAACGATGGTGCTGACAGCGCAACGACTCGGTGCCGGAAAGCTGCGCGAAGCGCGTGCGGTCGCGTACACCGGTTTGCGCGCGGCGCTCGCAGTGGCCGCCGTGCTTGCCGCAGCGCTCTGGCTGGCCCGGAACATCCTCGCCGCAGCCTACACCAGCGACAGCGCGGTGCGGGACGCAGCAATTCCGCTGATCGGCCTTCTGGCGGTCTATCAGGCACTCGACAGCCTGCAGCTGCAATATGCCTTTGTGCTGCGGGCCCACAAACGCACTGCGCTCCCCTTCTGGATCTACGTGGGCTCCCTCTGGGGCATTGGCCTCGGCGGCGGGGCGTGGCTCACCTTCCATGCGTTTGCAGGTCTGATCCACGATGCCCGAGCCTTCTGGTGGGCCGGGATCGCTGCCTGCGCGGTGGCCTCCATGGCGCTCGGAGCCCTGTGCGCGCGCACCTGGCAAGACGCTGCTGCGGGAGGGGAGCAGCCCCGCCGGTCATTCGTCTAATCGAAGAAAGTGCATCCGGTAGTACTTCAGTTCATCGATCGACTCGTGAACATCGGCCATCGCGGTATGCGCGCTGCGCTTCTCGAAGCCCCTGGCGAGCTTCGGGCGCCATCGGCGGCACAGTTCCTTGATCGTGCTCACGTCGAGGTTCCGATAGTGAAAGAAGCGCTCGAGCCTTGGCATGTACCTTGCCAGGAAGCGACGGTCCTGTCCGATGCTGTTGCCGCACAGGGGTGACTTTCCCTCGGGTACCCATGCGGCGATGAACGCAAGCAGGTAGCGCTCGGCCGCCTCTTCGTTCCAGCGGCTCGCACGCACCCTCGCGATCAGGCCGCTCTTGCCGTGAGTGCCCTTATTCCAGGCGTCCATGCCGTCGAGCACCAGGTCGGGCTGCCGGAGCGCGAGGGCTTCGCTCTCGGCAAGGCGCTCGAGGTTGCTGTCGGTGATCACCACGGCCACCTCGAGGATCCGGTCCACTTCGGGCCGCAGTCCGCTCATTTCCATGTCAAGCCAGACGAGACGGGTTTCATCGGGCCGCGACAGGGCGGCGGCGTTTGCCGGGCCGGCTGGGCTGCTCGGGCCGGCTGGGCTGGTCGGGCCGGCTGCGCTGCTAAGGCCGGCTGGGCTGGGTGTGCCAGTTGGGGCAGCCCCGTTGTTTGCGCCGCTCGGCATGTGCGGGTCAGCAATCATCTTCGGTCAACCTTTCGATCAAGAACCCCTGGCATCGTCCAACCCGCAAGCTTCGCGCTACGATGGAGATTGATTTCACGCCTCGGATCGTCCCCGATGAGTACCTTCCAGTTCACACTGGCCTTTCTCGCGCTGCTCGCAACGCAGTTCAGCCTGCGCATGTTGCTCGCCTTGCGTCACCTTCGGCATGTCGTACGTCATCGGGGCGCAGTGCCCGACGCATTCCGGCACACCATCAGTCTGGAGAGCCATCAGCGGGCAGCCGACTATACGCGTGCCAAGACCGGACTGGCGGTCAGCGAGTTACTGGTGCATACCCTGTGGCTACTCCTTCTGACCGTTGGAGGTGGCCTTGCCTGGATCCAGTCAGCACTCGGAACCGTCTGGGCAACCGCCTTTCCGCAGGAGATGCCGGGCCCAGGGCTCGACTATCAGGTGAGTCTGATTCTCGTGGTGGTTGCGCTGGGCTCCCTGCTCGATCTGCCGTTTTCCTGGTGGCGGCACTTCCGGGTCGACGCCCGCTTCGGCTTCAACCGTATGTCGTTGCGCCTGTGGATCTCCGACGGGATCAAGGGCGTTCTGGTGGGCGCAGCGCTCGGCATACCCTTCCTGGTGCTGGTGCTGTGGCTGATGGACCGCACTGCCGAGCACTGGTGGATCGCGGCATGGGCTGCTTGGATCGGTTTCCAGCTCGTTGTGATGGTGCTCTGGCCCACGCTTATTGCGCCTCTGTTCAACCGCTTCGAGCCGCTCCAAGACGGTCCCCTGCGTGACCGCGTGGAGGCACTTCTTCGCCGTTGCGGATTCTCGAGCCAGGGCCTCTTCGTGATGGATGGCAGCCGCCGATCCGCACATGGCAACGCCTACTTCACCGGGATGGGCCGCGCCAAGCGGATCGTCTTCTTCGACACGCTGATGAGCCAACTTGGTGCGAGCGAAATCGAAGCGGTCCTTGCGCATGAACTCGGTCATTTCAGGCATCGACACATCCTGCAGCGCATGCTGGTGAGCGCAGTGATGAGCCTGGCCGCCCTCGCCCTGCTCGGCTGGGTGATGGAGCAACCGTGGTTCTATCGGGGCCTTGGCCTGGTGCCGCTGCCGGGCTCGCAGGCCGCCTGCGCGCTGATCCTCTTTACGCTGGCGCTCCCAACCTTTCTCTTCCCGCTGCAGCCGCTGATGAGTTGGTGGTCGCGCCGGCACGAGTTCGAAGCTGACGCCTACGCCGCGCAACAAACGCAAGCCGCCGATCTGATCTCGGCGCTGGGGAAAATGTACAAGGACAACGCGGCAACGCTCACACCTGACCCACTCCACTCGGCAATCTACGATTCACACCCGCCAGCGCCGATCCGGATTGCGCGCTTGCGAGCGCTCGCCAGCACGCCCTGATGACCTCCAGAGCAGCAGGCCGGCGCCGAAGCCTGAAGCGCAGCACCGCGTCTGGCCCGTGAGGGCACGGATCCTTGCAAGCCACGGCAGGCACCATGCAGTGGCGATCGAGGGAGAAACACGCGAGCGCATTGCGCTCACCCGGGGACGTCGGCACGATTTATGCGTGGGCGACGAAGTGGAAGCCCAGCCAAGCGGCATCGGTCAGGCGGTGATCGAGGCACTCCATCCGCGCCGAAACCTCATGCTGCGCAGCGACGCGACACGCAGCAAGACCCTCGCCGCCAACATCGACCAGATCGCCTATGTGCTCGCGGCCGAGCCACCCTTCTCCGAGGAACTCGCGGTGCGTGTGCTGTGCGCCGCTGCCAGCGCCCGCATACCCCTGCTGTGGCTCGCCAACAAGGCCGACAGGGCGGAAAGCACGCGGGTACTCCACCCGAGGCTCGCGGTGTATCGGAGGCTCGGGTTGAAGGTCTTTGAGCTTTCCGCGCGTCACGACAGCCCGGAGGCCATGCATCGCAGCGCCTGGTTTGCGGCCTTGCAGGGACGCACCACCTTGCTGCTGGGCCAATCCGGCATGGGCAAGTCCACACTGATCAACCGTCTGGTGGCCGATGCAGCGCTGCGGACCCAGCAATGGTCGCTCGCACTGCAGTCGGGCAAACACACCACCACCTTCAGCCGCTCCTTTGCGCTCGACAGCCCCGCAGTACCCGGCTCACGGATCATTGATTCGCCCGGCTTTCAGCAATTCGGCCTTGCCCACTTGACCCTGTCGGAGATTGCGCACGCGCTGCCCGAATGGAAGGAGCGCCTGGGAGGGTGCCGCTTTCACAACTGCCGCCACCTCGGCGAGCCCGACTGTGCGATCCGCACCGCAGTCGACCGTGGCGAAGTGGACGCGCAACGGATGCGCATCTGGGAGGAACTCGTGGAGGAACAGGAACGCTTCCTGCGTCGATGAAGTCTTGCCGTTAGCGGCCGAGCCAACCCGCCATCGTGAGGAGTGCGAAAAGACTCACCCAGAGCACCGCGTTGCGCCACACGAGACCTACGGCGCTGCGCAGTCCCGAAGGATCCGCCGCAGCCCCCTGCCACTCGAACCCCTCGCTCACCCACTGCCCCTCGAGGACCGGATCGGCGAGCCGCAGGCCAAGCGCTCCGCTCGCAGTGGCGATCAGGATTGCCCGGGACTCGTCGGTGTTTGCTGACCGCGCCGAAGTCCGCTCCCCCGAAGTCATGGTGGCCGAGCCCGACAATCCCGCTCCTGATGCTGCGCCAGCGGCCGACGCTGCAACTGCGCCACGCCAGCAAAACACCGCATCCTCGAAATTGCCCACCACCGTGAGTCCAGCAGCGTTGAGGCGCACCGGGATCCAGTCCAGCCATCGAAACCCCTGCTGGGCTGCAAGCGCGTGCCGCTCGGAGTGTTCAATCGAAAGACGCTCGGAACTCGCTGCATCCGAGGGCAGGCGCCAGCGCTGAAGCATGACCTCGGCCACCCTGTAGAGGACAGGTCCGAGGATGCCTGGCAAGAGAATGTAGGCAATCAGGGGGCCGAAGACGTTGCGGTGTGACGCGATCAGCGCATGGTCGATCGCCTGGCGGCACACCGCGCTCGAGTCGATTTCCTCCGCCTGCGATCCCGACGCCAGCGACGGCGCATCGTCGAGGTCGCGGCCGTCGAGCCAGGCCTGGAGGATCACGAAGGCACGGCTTGCATCGCCCTCGGCGAAAGCGCGCTGGATTGCCGAAAACGGCGCGCTGAAACGGCGGAATCCAACGAAGAGGTAGAGCACCGCCACGTGCAAGGCAAACTGCAAGAGCAGATGCAGCTTCACCGCAAGCATGTCGAGCCCGATGGCCACGCCCGCAGCGGCCAGCATCATCAGTCCCCAGGCCTTCCAGCCGTCGCGTTCGCCCCCGATGTCGCTCAGGCGCCGCAGCCGATCGGCGAGCTGTTCAAGTTGCAGGCCGATCCAGACCCGTACCCTCAGGTTGCGCCCCTGATCGATCAGCAGCGCGAAAACAAGCGCCAGAAATCCCATGGCGACGATTGTGCCTCAGCGTGCCGGGTCGATCAGCTCGCGGTGCGCATACACCAGATGATAGAAGTTGCGCAGTAACGCCGCAGTGGCCCCCCAGATCATGAACTGGCGCGATCCGGCAACCCGCAGGGCCTCGCCTCCGCGAGCCGTGATGCTGTCCGCCGCATCGAGCGTGATGTATTGGCGTGGATCTGCGCAGTCCCACGGCATCGAATAGAAGATCCGGGGTCCTTCGTCTGCAAGCCAGTGATGCCTGCGGTGATTGCCGGGATCGAAAATGAACGCGAGCGGGGTTTCGAAGACTGCGGCCACCTCGCGCGGATCGGGTTGCAGATGCTGGCGCAGGTCGATTGGATCGCGCAGGAGCCCCACCACAGGGCGAATCCTGAATCCCGACCCCGTGAGGTACTCGGGTAGTTCTCCGAGTATCTCGACCCGGTCCGGGCCGAGACCGATCTCCTCGTGCGCCTCACGCAGCGCTGCGGTGGCGACGGTTGCATCCGAGGCTTCGACCCTTCCGCCCGGAAACGCAACCTGTCCCGCATGGTGGCGAAGTCCGGAGGTGCGTTGGGTGAGCAGAACTCCGCCTGCGCAGGTGAGCGCAAGCAACACCGCCGCATCCCGCACCGGCCCCTCAACCCAGCGTGTGCGATCGCCATGCAACTCCGGTTTCCAGCTTCGCCTCGAGGCAAAGATCTCGCGCCACCGCTGCGGGGAGAGCTTGTGCGGTTCAAGTGCCGGAAGATCGTCGCGCGCGACCTCACTGGGCACTGCACGCGGGTCACTGATCCTGGGACGAGACCTCGCTGCTCCGGCCTCGGCCATCGGAACCGGTCAGACCGCAGCCTTCGGCGCAGGCGCGCGCCCGGGAAGCTTTTCCTTGATGCGCGCCGACTTGCCCGAGCGCTCGCGCAGGTAATAAAGCTTCGCCCGACGTACATCGCCGCGGCGCTTTACCTCGATCGACGCGATGAGCGGCGAATAGGTCTGAAAAGTCCGCTCCACCCCTTCGCCGGAAGAAATCTTGCGGACGATGAACGAGGAATTCAGGCCCCGATTCCGCTTGGCAATCACCACGCCCTCGTAGGCCTGAACGCGCTTGCGGTTGCCCTCCACAACGTTCACATTCACGATCACGGTGTCGCCCGGAGCGAACGCAGGAATCGTCTTGCCAAGGCGGCTGATTTCTTCCTGTTCCAGTTGTCTGATCAGATCCATCCTGTTCTCCGGTCTTTCCCTGCGGCGGGCCGTTGAAGTTGAGCGGCACGAGAAACGGAGTCACGCTTCCCGAACGCAGCAAACAAAGCCGTCGGCTGCTTTGCGCACAAAGCCCTGAAGTATACAGCGCATGGGCGGACCCATACGGCTCTGGGATGGCGGGTCGCCGAGGCGAAGGGCCGCTGAGCCGCCTGGCCGCTGAGCCGCCGGCGAGGGCACTGCAGACAACCAGCAGTTATACTGCCGGGTTGACCTTTTCATCACTGTGTCGTGAGGACGCTCCATGGTAGTGATTCGACTTTCCCGGGCAGGCGCAAAGAAGCGCCCTTTCTACAGCATCGTGGCTACCCACAAGCGCAACCGGCGGGATGGCGCGTTTATCGAGCGCATCGGCTTCTACAACCCGATTGCCGCCGGCAAGGAGACCCGCCTGAGCATTGCCCTGGATCGCCTCGATCACTGGACGCAACACGGAGCCGACCTGAGCCCGGCCGTTGAGCGCTTGCTGCGCAGCTACAAGGCCGGTCAGGTTGCGGCGGCCGCCGCCTGACCCTGCACCCCTGGCTGCCCGCCACACCAATCCTTGAAGGAAGCGGTCAACCCGCAGCCCTGGATCGCAGTTGCGTGCGTGGTAGAGCCCTGGGGCCTCGAAGGTTGGATCAGGGTGCGGGCCTACGGTGACTCCAAGGCCACTGTACTCGGCAAGGCGCGTACCTGGCGGGTTGCAGCACATCCCGGTCGCAGCAGCGCGCGCCGCGTGCCCGAAACGCAGGATCTTCAGATTCTCAAACTGCGCCCGCATGCCGGTTGCTGGCTTGCGCTGCCTGAAGGTGTCAACAACCGCGACAAGGCGCTCGAACTCAAGGGCCGCGAGATCCTTGTACGGCGCAGCGACTTTCCGCGTACTCCGCGGGGCGAGTACTACTGGGTCGACCTGATCGGCTGCGAGGTGGTGAACCGCGCGGGCGAGACGCTCGGCAGGGTTGAAAAGCTCGAAGACCATGGTGCTCACCCACTCCTGTGCGTGCGCTGGAAAGCGGACCCTGAAACCCCATCGACGATCAAACCGGTGCACACAGCATCCACAGAAGTTTTGGCCTTAGCCCCTTCGCGAGAAGATTTGGCCGTAGCCCCGCTGCGAGGAGATTTGGCCGCAGCCCCGCCGCGAGAAGATTTGTCTGCAGCCAGGTTGAGCGACGCGCCCGCAGAGGCCGCATGTGCGCCAAAGCTGCTCCTGATCCCTTTCGTGAAGCATTTCGTCGACCGGGTTGACCTCGAAGCGACCCGCATCCACGTGGATTGGCAACGGGACTGGTCCTGATGGTGGGGCGATCGGCAGCACGGCCGCCTCCGACGGCCTGCAGATTGGCCGAGGGACGCGCCCTGCCACTGCGTAGGTCGCGCTGATGCGCTTTGATGTCGTCACGCTCTTTCCCGCGATGTTCGATGCCATCGCCGGGCACGGCGTGACCGGCCGGGCACTGCAGCAGGGGCTCTGGGAATTGCATCGCTGGAATCCGCGCGACTTTGCCAGCCGGGCGGGCGGTCGCCTCGATGATCGGCCCTTTGGCGGGGGCCCTGGGATGGTGATGGAAGCTGCTCCACTCAAGGCCTGCGTGGAGGCCATCGAGGCGAAAAGTGGTCGCCGGCAGCACCGCGTCTTGCTGTCGCCTGGGGGTAAACCTGCCAGGCACGCGGATGTTCTGCAACTCGGCCAACTTTCCGCAGTCACGCTGGTGGCGGGTCGCTATGAAGGGATTGACCAGCGCTTTACCGACACCCTGATCGACGCGGAGCTCTGCGTGGCTGACCTTGTGGTCTCCGGGGGCGAACTCCCCGCGATGCTGCTGATCGACGCCGTTGTCCGCTGGATCCCGGGCGTGCTCAACGCCGAAGAGTCGGCACCCCAGGACTCCTTCGCGACCGGGTTGCTCGACCACGCGCACTACACCCGACCCGAGGTCTGGCAGGGCCAGAGGGTTCCCGAAGTGCTACTGGGCGGTGATCACCAGGCTATTGCCCGCTGGCGTCGCACGAACGCACTGCTCACCACCGCGAAGATGCGCCCGGACCTGCTCGAAGCCTCGCGCCGCGAGGGACTGCTCTCAAAGGAGGACGAGCGCTTGCTCGCCACCGGGGGGTAGCGGCTGAGGCAGCCGTTGGAAACTGCGGCGTGCCCTCCGGTGCTCAGCCCGGTCATCGACCCGCACGGAAACCTGCCGGATGGGAGCAGGCGGGACGCAATCAAGCAGGACGGGCTCCCGTCGCGCGGCTGAGCACGCGGCGGGATCCGGAGCTTCAGAGCGCCTCAACCTCCAGACCCATCACCGCGTCGGCCCCTTGCGTGATCGCATGCGCCAGCGCCTGGGTCTGCGGCAGCAGGTGGTCGGCGTGGAACTTGGCGCAGATGATTTTCGCGCGCAGGAACTCCGGGTCGCCCCGAGCCTCGCCGAGCAGTTGAATTGCGGCGAGTGCGCTGCGCGCCAGTTGCCAACCGCTGCACGCAAGTCCGAAGAGCTTGAGAAAGTTCACCGACCCGGCAAAGACACCGTGGATATCGGCCCTTGCCTGGGAAAGTATCCATGCCACACTGTGGTCGATCGACGCTGCGGCACGGTCGAGCTGGGTTGCGATGCAATCCGGGGCGGCACGGAGCGCCTTGTCGCGAGCGAGCATCGATGCACTTGGCCGGGGCGAGCCCGCCTCGGAATCGCCGGGCGCCGCACCGCCCCCGAGGAGGTCCGCATCGGGCCTGCTGGCCGCTGCAGCCAGCAGGGCCCTGGCGGTCTCACGCAGGGACTCGGCGATGGCCCGCGCTGTGGCTCCTGCATCGCGCAGCGTCTTGCGCCCGATCAGATCGTTGGCCTGGATCGCGGTGGTCCCCTCGTAGATCGTGAGAATGCGCGCATCGCGGTAGTACTGCGCAGCGCCTGTTTCTTCGATGAACCCCATGCCGCCGTGCACCTGTACCCCCAGCGACGCCACCTCGATCGACATCTCGGTGGACCATCCTTTCACGATCGGCACCAGGAACTCGTAGAGCCGCTGCTGCCGTTTGCGCACCTCCGGATCGGGATGCCGGGCCGCCACGTCGAAACACGCCGAGGTCATCATCGCCAGCGCCCGGGCGCCTTCCACCTGCGCACGCATCGTCATCAGCATCCGGCGCACGTCGGGATGGTGCGCAATCGCCACCGGACCGGCAGAGCCCCCAATGTCACGGCTTTGCACCCGCTCGCGGGCAAACGCGGCTGCTTTCTGGTATGCACGGTCGGCCACCGCAATTCCCTGCACACCAACCCCGAATCGCGCTGCGTTCATCATCACGAACATGTATTCGAGGCCGCGATTCTCCTCGCCGACCAGATCACCGATTGCTCCGGCCTGGGCGGGGCCGCCATTGGCTGCTACCGGATACTTGCCATCGCCGTAGAGCAGCACTGCGGTGGGCGAGGCCTTGATGCCCAGCTTGTGCTCGATCGAGGTGCAGTACACGTCGTTGCGTGCACCGATCGATCCGCCTTCGGCAACCAGAAACTTGGGCACGATGAAGAGCGAGATGCCCTTCACGCCCTCGGGCGCGTTGGGCGTGCGCGCGAGCACGAGGTGGACGATGTTGTCGGCCATGTCGTGCTCACCGTAGGTGATGTAGATCTTCTGGCCAAAGAGGCGATAGGTGCCATCGCCCTGCGGCACCGCCCTCGTCCGCACCATCGAGAGGTCGGACCCGGCCTGCGGCTCGGTGAGGTTCATCGTGCCGGTCCATTCGCCCGAGATCATCCTTGGGATGAAGGCCTGCTTCTGCGCCTCCGACCCGGCGGTGTCGAGCGCTTCGATCGCCCCGTCGGTAAGCAAGGGACAAAGCGCAAAACTCAGGTTGGCTGCGTTGAGCATCTCGCCGCAGCATGAGGCAATAAGCTTGGGCAACCCCTGGCCACCGAAGTGCGTCCCGTGCTGTACGCCCTGCCAGCCAGCCTCCGCAAACTTGCGAAATGCCGCCTTGAATCCCGGTGTTGTGCTGACCACCCCCTCATGCACCTGGCTCGGCTCCTGATCGCCGGTCCAGTTGAGGGGCGCGACAACATCCTGGTTGAACCTGGCGCACTCTCCGAGGACCGCCGCCGCAGTCTCGAGCGAAGCATCCTCGTAGCCCGGAAGCTGCGAAATGGCGTGAAGGTCGGCCACATGTTCCATGTTGAAGAGCATGTCGGCAACCGGTGCAAGGTAGTTCATGGTTTATCCCAGCGCGGAGTGCAATTCGGGAACAGCCTGGAAGAGGTCGGCGACCAGTCCATAGTCGGCCACACCGAAGATCGGCGCCTCGGCGTCCTTGTTGATCGCCACAATGACCCTGGAGTCCTTCATGCCGGCCAGGTGCTGGATCGCTCCTGAAATACCCACCGCGACATACAACTGCGGCGCCACGATCTTGCCAGTCTGACCCACCTGCCAGTCGTTGGGCGCATAGCCTGCGTCAACCGCTGCACGCGAGGCACCCATGGCGGCGTTGAGCTTGTCGGCAACCGGCTCGAGGATCCTGAAGTTTTCGGCCGAACCCATGCCTCGGCCGCCGGAGATCACGACCCTGGCCGCGGTGAGCTCGGGTCGGTCGGAACGGGCCACCTCGCGCCCGACGAAGCTGCTCTTGCCGGTGTCGGCCACCGCCTCGAGGTGTTCGACGCGGGCCGACCCGCCGCTGGAGGCAGCCGCATCAAACCCGGTGGTCCGCACCGTGATCACCTTGATCGGGTCGGCGGACTGGACGGTTGCCATCGCATTGCCCGCGTAGATCGGACGCACGAAGGTATCCGGTGCGAGGACCTCGATGATGTCGCTCACCTGCGCCACATCAAGCACTGCAGCAATCCGGGGAGTGAGGTTCTTGCCGAAGGCTGTTGCAGGCGCAAGGATATGGGTGTAGGAACGAGCCACCGAGAGCACCTGGGCAGCGAGGTTCTCGGCGGTCTGCGCAGCAAAATGCGGGGCGTCGGCGTGCAGGACCTTGCTCACCCCGACCACTGCGGCAGCCGCCTGCGCCACCTCGGCGCAGTTGTGGCCAACAACCAGCAGATGCACTTCCTGCGCGAGCGCGCGCGCTGCAGCCACGGTGTTGAGCGTGCTGCCCTTGAGTGCGCCCTGTTCGTGTTCGGCGATGACAAGGACTGACATGTGTGGGGACCTCAATGTGGTTTCAATCGTTGCGGACGATCGTTGCTTCAGGGTGGGCGTTGGCGTCCTGGCCCGGGCGCAGCAGTTCAGATCACCTTCGCATCGTTTTTCAGACGCTCGACCAGGCTTGCAACATCGGGCACCTTCACCCCTGCGGAGCGCGCAGGTGGTTCACTCACCTTGAGCGTTCGGAGTCGAGGCGTGACGTCAACGCCGAGGTCGGCTGGCTTGAGTTGCTCGAGAGGCTTCTTCTTCGCCTTCATGATGTTGGGCAAGGTCACGTAGCGCGGCTCGTTGAGTCGCAGATCGGTGGTTACCACCGCCGGGAGTTGCATGCGCAGCGTCTCGAGCCCTCCGTCGACTTCGCGGGTGACGATGGCGTTCCCGTCGGCCACCTCGAGCCTGGACGCGAAGGTCGCCTGCGGCAGGTCGGCAAGCGCAGCCAGCATCTGTCCGGTCTGGTTGGCATCGTCGTCGATCGCCTGCTTGCCCAGGATCACGAGGGCGGGCTGCTCACGCGCAACCAGTGCCCTGAGCAGTTTGGCGACCGCGAGGGGCTGAAGCTCAACCTCGGTCTCCACAAGGATTGCGCGATCGGCACCGAGCGCCATCGCGGTGCGCAGCGTTTCCTGACACGCCTGAACGCCCGCCGAAAACGCCACGATCTCGCTCACCACACCCCTTTCCTTGAGGCGCACCGCCTCCTCGACCGCGATCTCGTCGAAGGGATTCATCGACATCTTCACGTTGGCGATGTCAACGCCCGTCTGGTCGCTGCGCACGCGCACCTTGACGTTGTAGTCGACTACCCGCTTTACTGGTACGAGAACCTTCATGCGCGCCGCGCTCCGAAATTGGGACCGGGTCGAATCCAGCACCCGGAAAAGTTTATACGACCAGGGGTGTGCCCACGGTTATCAGGGATTCAGCCCCGCATCTTCAGGCAGCCGCCCAGGCGGGACGCCGTTTCTCGACGAAAGCGCTCAGACCTTCCCGGGTGTCGTCAGCCATCATGTTGCAGACCATCGTCTGACCGGCAAGCTGGTAGGCAGCCTCGATTCCCATCTCAAGCTGGCGGTAGAAGAGCTCCTTGCCGGCGGCGATAGCGACTGCCGGCTTGGCAAGGATCCGCGCGCAAAGCGCATCGACCGCTGCGTCGAGCTCTTGCGCGGGAACGACAAGGTTCACCAGCCCCCGCGCAAGAGCCTCGCCGGCGTCGATGAACTCCCCGGTCACCAGCATCTCGAAGGCCTGCTTGCGGCCAAGATTGCGCGACAGCGCCACGGAGGGCGTGGAGCAGAAAAGCCCCAGGTTCACCCCTGAGACTGCGAAACGCGCCGCCTGCGAGGCAACCGCCAGATCACACATGGCCACCAACTGACACCCCGCCGCTGTGGCAAGGCCATGAACGCGGGCGATCACCGGCTGAGGCATACGCTGAATGCCCATCATCAGCCGGCTGCACTGCGCAAAGAGCGCTTCGAGCCCGGGTGGCGCAGTCTGCGGGGACGCTAGAGTCTGCGGGGACGGAAGGGTCTGCGGGGACGCAAGGGTCTGCGGGGACGGATCCGATTGCCGAGGCGGCCGGGTTTCCCCGGCCATCGCGAGCATTTCCTGCAGGTCGTGCCCCGCACAGAAGGCCTTGCCTTCGGCAGCGATCACCACCACCCGCACCGAGGCATCGGCGGCAATCTGTCGCAACGCGTTGCTGAGCTGGGCGAGGAGCGCACTCGACAACGCGTTGAACTGGGCGGGACGCGCCAGCGTAACGCGCGCGATTGCGCCTTCCTGCACCCGCTTCACGAGCGGCGGCTCGGCGCGGAGCGTATCCAGGTCCAGGTCCTGGTTCTGGTTCTGGTCCTGGTCCTCGAGCATGTTCATCGGGCGATTCTCCGCATAAAACCGCGAGGTTATCATCTGGCGATGCGCCACTCAGCCTCCCGGATAACGATTGGTCCTGGTGGATCCATTGCCTGTTTCGGCAACCGCTGGAGCCAATTCGGCGGCTGCTGGAGCCAGTTCGGCAACCGCTGGAGCCAATCTCCCGTCGCGAAGTGCATTGAAGCAGCCAGGTGGCGCACGCGGGCAGGGTTGGCGGGCGGCTGTCTGGCCTTGTTTCTCAGCCTCTGCCCAGCCGACGGTGCGCATGCTGCGCAAGCCGCGCCCGATGCCGCAGTGATCGCGGCCGCAGTTGCTGCGAAAGCCGGGTTCGAGCTGGACCCGGAGGATGTTCCTCCCCCTGCCTGGGCTCCCGTGCCATTCCTTCGCCCCGCCGACTTCATGCTCCACATGCAGCAGAGGCACGGATGGACGAAAGAGTCGCTCGAGCCACTCTTTGCGGGCTACCAGGCCAATGCGCAGGTGATCCGGCTGATGGATCCCGCAGCACCGAGCTTCAAGCGTTCATGGCAAGCCTACCGCAAACGCTTCATCGAGCCGCGGCGGATCGCTTTCGGCAAGGCCTTCTGGGACGAAAACGAGGGCGCGCTCGAGCGGGCAACGCGACGCTTTGGCGTGCCACCTTTCGTTGTGGTGGGGATCATCGGCGTGGAGTCGATCTACGGGCGCAACACCGGCAACTTCGAGGTTCTGGATGCGCTCAGCACGCTCAGCTTCGACTATCCGCGTCGAGCCGCCTTCTTTGCGAAGGAACTCGAGCACTACCTGTTGTGGACGAGGGAGCACGGCGTGGATCCCGCGCGCGTCAAGGGCTCCTTTGCCGGTGCGGTGGGGCTACCGCAGTTCATGCCCGGCAGCATCCGCCGCCACGCAGTGGATTTCGACGGCGACGGGACCGTGGATCTCGGTGGAAGCCCGGCCGATGCGATCGGCAGCGTGGCCTCCTTTCTTAAGAATCACGGCTGGGATCCTGCCAGCCGCCAGGCGCTGCGCAAGATGCTGGTGGCGGGACCTGATGTGACGGCCGGTGCGCTCCTCGAGGGCGGCTGGCGACCCCATGCCACCCAACGCAGCATCGAGAATTCAGGCCTCAGGTTTCCAGACGATGAGAAGGCATCCGATCCGGCTGCCGCTGGCGCAACTCTTGCGCGCTGGGCAGTGTTTGAACTTCCGAATGGCGATGCGCCAAGCACCTGGATCGCCACCGACCACAATTTCTGGGTGCTTACCCGCTACAACCAGTCGCCCTTCTATGCGATGGCGGTGCTCGAACTCGGCGAGGCGGTTCGCAATGAGCGACTCAAGGCGAACGGCAAGGAGACCGCAGCGATCCCGACCGCCGCCACGCCGAAGGGCACCGGCGGCGCGTCAAAACGGGCACAAGCATCGGCTGCGGCGAAGAAAGTCGTTCGGCAGGCGAAGCCTCGCCAGGCAACCGATGCATCGAAGACAAGCGTCCAGAAAGCGGATCCGCCAGCCCGAAGTGCACAAGTCTGGAGCGCGGGGCAGCAGCCTCAGCCCGGAAAGACGCCGGTTGACAGGTAGCGGTCACCGCGATCGCACACGATGAAGACGATCGTGGCGTTGGTCGACTCTGCCGCGATGCGCAGGGCGATCACACAGGCCCCGGCCGCCGAAATCCCGCAGAAGATCCCCTCGCGCGCCGCAAGGGAACGAGCGGTGTCCTCGGCTTCGGCTTGCGACACGTAGTCCACCCTGTCCACGAGCGCATGCCGATAAATCGCCGGCAGATAGGCCTCGGGCCACTTGCGGATGCCCGGGATCGACGACCCCTCCTCAGGCTGAGCGCCAACGATCTGGATTGCAGGATTGCGCTCCTTGAGGTAGCGCGAAACACCGGTGATCGTGCCGGTTGTCCCCATTGCCGAAACAAAATGGGTGACTCGTCCACCGGTATCCCTCCAGACCTCGGGGCCTGTGGTCTCGAAATGTGCGATCCAGTTGTCGTCGTTGGAAAACTGGTCGAGCACCCGACCCTCGCCGCGGGCCTGCATCGCAAGGGCGAGGTCGCGGGCGTACTCCATGCCTTGCTGCTGCGAGACCAGAATCAACTCCGCACCGTAGGCCTTCATCGTCTGGCGCCGCTCGATCGACAGGTTGTTGGGCATGATCAGAACCATGCGGTAGCCACGGATCGCCGCAGCCATCGCAAGCGCGATTCCGGTGTTTCCCGAGGTGGCCTCGATCAGGCAGTCGCCGGGCTTGATCTCACCACGCGCCTCGGCGCGCGCGATCATCGAGAGCGCCGGCCTGTCCTTCACCGAGCCAGCGGGGTTGTTGCCCTCGAGCTTGCCGAGGATCACATTGCCGCGATCCGCGGCTTCGCGCGGCACGAGGCGCTGCAACCGCACGAGCGGCGTGCGCCCGATCGTGTCCTCGATGCTCGGATACGCGTGGGCCGAAGGTGGCGGTTCAGGCTTCATGAAGTTAGCGCCGTGGGTTATTCCTGAGGTAGCGGGAGGGTTGGCGGACGAGGGTTAGGGTGAGGGTGAGGGTGAGGTCGAGGGTGAGGGAGAGGGAGAGGGGTCGAAGGCTTCACTCGATTCAGACTCGCACTTGATCCGGCCCTCAAATAGTTGCGCTGCATATTGGGCTGAAGGATGCTGAAAATAGGCCCAAACCCGTTCGGGCCGTGAGGATACCCTGGTCATGAAGCTCATGGCCTTTCCGATCATCTGCTCCCGGTTCTCGCTCACAGGACCCAAACGCAGATTCGTTTTGAAATCACTGTTCAGATACTCATCCGGATTTGACTCCGGGGCGTAGGGCGGCAAGAAAGCC
>Ga0169931_10003669_pt1 | contig 24247 bp, 22 predicted proteins | sample Kivu_15m_20L_FD_129675 | JGI IMG/M metagenome (GOLD analysis project Ga0169931, IMG submission 129675) | Freshwater microbial communities from Lake Kivu, Western Province, Rwanda to study Microbial Dark Matter (Phase II) - Kivu_15m_20L... | ecosystem: Environmental > Aquatic > Freshwater > Lake...
AAGGGTATCGGGTCAAGTAATTAGGGCAAAACTAAGTAAGTTAATAGGCGTAAAAACCAATAGATAATTTAAGTGCGACAATTATCCCTATGGCCATCATTTCCAACTGCACAGCATCAATCATTAAAGATGCAGCTCTTGCCCTAAAAGAGGGGCATTTAGTGGCATTTCCAACTGAGACTGTCTATGGCTTAGGCGCGGATGCCACAAATGAAAAAGCCGTAGCCAGAATCTATGTAGTTAAAGGCAGACCAACAGATCATCCACTCATTGTGCATATCTCATCAATGGAGTTAGTAGACAAGTGGGCAAGTGAAATACCGGAGTATGCAATAAAACTGGCAACAGCATTTTGGCCAGGGCCGATGACCTTAATCTTACCCAGAGCTCAGCTTGCAAAAAATTATATTACTGGCGGACAAGATAATGTTGGCATTCGAGTCCCAGCACACACGGTGGCACTAGCATTACTAAAAAATTTTGAAGCACAAGGCGGCCTTGGAGTTGTAGCTCCTAGTGCAAATAAATTTGGCAAGGTATCCCCAACGACATCAACTGCAGTGGAATTGGAATTAGGTAAGCATCTAGCTAGTACCGATAAAATTATGGATGGTGGAGCATCAACCATTGGAGTTGAATCAACCATTATTGATTGCACTAATTTACAACCTTTGATTTTAAGACCTGGCGCTGTGTCAGTAGAGATGATTGAAGAGGTTTTGGGAGTTAAATTAAATCTAGATTTAGTTGCAACCAAAGTCACCAAAGCGCCTGGATTGTTGGCGAACCATTACGCACCAAATGCACAGGTATTTCTCACAGGTACACCTGCACCCGGAGATGGTTATATAGCGTTATCAGACCTTCCAACTCCAGTAGGAGCGATAAGACTGGCCTCGCCAAAAGATAACATCGAGTATGCCCACGTACTTTATGAATCTTTAAGATTTGGAGATATCAAGGGCCTTAAAAGAATATTTGTTGTGCCACCTAATAATCAAGGCATTGGATTAGTAATAAATGATCGTTTAGTTAAGGCAGCTAGTCATTTGCTATTTATTTGATCTGATCGCAAAATAAGTAATAGGTAGTAATTATAATTTAAGAAAGATAGTTGTTCAATAATTACGTTTCCGTAATCTGCTAAAAGTATGGTACATATGAAATGCTGGCAGAATTTAATAGTTTTATAAATTTGATTTATGAACTCAAACAAAAGATGCGATAAAAACACCCTCTTAAGTCTAAGTGAAATTCTACCATTCTGTTTGATCAAATTCTGTCTTCAAAAGAGTTGCTATCAAAAGCCGATCGCTCTAGGTTCTAATTGGACTTACGTTTATAATATCCCAATTGAACCTTATTTCTCTGCTCATATTAAGATTGCACTGTTAGATTTTCTCAAGAATTCTTTAACATTTAGAGTCAAAGCTTGCTTAAATTTCTAACTTAACGCTATCAATGAAATTTAGGAAGGCACTACACAAAAAATATGTTTACGGTAACGATTATTTTTCATTAATAAAATTTAAACGTAACCACTAATGTGGAAGGTTAGAAGTCTGAGAACTCGTAAAGCGAAGGTCGCGGGTACAAGTCTGGTAAAGGTCTTAAAGGTTTTGGTGTCGTACTTATTTAAGGCCGATAACAGAAACTTGTTTGGCTTGGTAATACAGTTGGGATGAGCGAATGACTGAAAATCGTTAGGTCGCCGGTTCGATGTCGGCCCAATCGACTTTAGATTTTAACATCCATTTCGCCTCAGCAATGGAAAAATTGGTAAAGCTCAACCTAGTCATGATTATCTAAATTCAATAAAGATCCTTACAGATGCTTTTAGATTGGATTTTTGATCTTTGAGTTGCCACGGGATTGTGGAGAAAACTGAATAAAGCGAACCCTTGCCAGTGACAATTAATTTTTTAGTTGAACCATGGCCCGGTCATCGAAAAGGTGGAATTACAAGAGACAACGAATCAATATTGAAAGCCCTTAAAGATCTTACAGAGTTAGAGTGGGTCGATTATTGCAACTTAAGGTTTATCCGGGGAGGTCGATTTCGAGATAGAACGATGTCGGTTTTGAGCATTTTTGGTTTTCAGCTCGAGCTTACGATCTCCGATGTAAATGTGGTTTATCGGCCTCAACTATCAAATTTTGTGAGAATACCAAGTGAAGTTGTCCAAATTATTCGGCTTCATGACATTTTTCCAGTAACAAACCCAACTTGGTTTCGATTTATTCCTAGACCAGATTTCAAGAGAGCTCATTACTTATCCCTATCTCGCCCAAAAACGCTTTTTGTGTGCAATTCGGTTTCTACCAAGTCCAATTTAATTGGCTATTGTGAGGGATTCACTCCAAATGCAGTTGTTTTGCCATGCATTAAGAATGCGCTACGGCCAAACTTTTCTTCAACCTTTGAAATATCATCTGTTGCAAAGATCCAGGCAAGCCAGCTTCCGCCTTCTTGTGCCTTCTTGCTAACAGCTTTGCTCCAAGGGGTTTGCTCTGTTGCTGGGTGATCTAGTGGGTAGACAACTTCGATTTACGGGCCGTTTTGAAGAGTCCGTGTGAAGTCGCGAGTGACAGGGTGTGCACAAAATCAGAATTGTCTATCTTCGTTTTTGGGAAAGTACTCGAGCCAAATTGGCTAACAAAGCCTACGCGCTCACTAGTATTCTCCCGTGGAAAGAAAATTGCCCAATAAATTGGAAGAACTGTGGAATCTGCTACCAGAGCGTTACCAATCCATCTATGGATTCGAGGATTCTTATGAGGGCAAGAGGCCTAGTCGTGACAGACTTGAAATAATCAGGAGAGTAGTGAAAGACCTAAGGGCATTAAAAGGGCGAAGGCTCAAAATACTTGATATTGGAGCATCTCAAGGATACTTCTCTCTCGGCCTAGCCCTTGACGGAAACTATGTAACTGCTATTGATGACAATTTTGATAATGTTTCGTTTGTACAAGGTCTAGCTGATTATTATTCAATTCAAGATAAATTGGATTGCCAAAATCTAGATATAAACGACTTTATAAAGAGTAATTCTCAAGAGTATGACTTAGTTCTGTGCTTTTCAGTACTTCATCACGAATATTGGAAGAATGGCACAGAGTCCACAAAGCAAGTCATTGATTACTTAAGACGAACATGTGACGCTGGTATCTTCGAATTGGCATTGAGGGATGAACCGCTCTACTGGGGTGCATCCTTACCAACGTCTCCACTTGATGACTTTCTCGATTATCGCTACATCGATCAAATAGCGACAGTTGATAACCACCTTAGTGCCTCACGGCGGCCGATATTCCTCGCATCTGATAAATATATCTCGAGCAACCAAAAGTTGACCGCAATTAATGATGGGTTGATTCCACCACATCCCTTCGTTGACGAGAAACACAGGAGGCGCCGAGCATTTCTGATAGATGGACATCTAATGAAGTTTGAGTTCCCATCCTCCTCAGCAAATCAGTTTTGGGAATTGGAGAATGAGTATGAGTTTATTTCAAAAGCTAGTGATGAAATTAGGAATGGACTAAATCTACCAAAAGTGATGGATTTCAGTAAGACAGAATTTGTTACAAGATTAGTAAGAACTTTCATCCCCGGTAAGAGAATAGATCAAGTTTTGAATGAGGTAAATAGCAAGCAAATCGAGTCTGCAATTTTGATTCATCTTAAACTGTGGGCCAAGTACGGTTTGTATCCAAATGATCTCAGACCATGGAATCTTATTGTTCAAGATGATGCAAATGTTTCATATATAGATTATGGACGTTCATCTGAATTCTGTAATGATGCTAACGACCTTGACTGTTTGTTTTCATTGCTGACTCTACTTGTTTATATTAGAAGAGCTGATTCTCAGAGGTTCACCATTGCGCTGGAGGAAGTTGTATTTAATCTGTTAGATCTAGAGAGTACCGACATCGACGTTAAGTGGAATGAAGCTTTGTTCGATAAACTGATTGCCAATGAACTCAATCTACTTAAATTGCTTAAACGATCGGAAATCCTTAAACTGGAATCTCATACGGTAGAGGCATATGCGCTAACCCAAGAACGTGATGCGCTAACCCAAGAACGTGATGCGCTAACCCAAGAACGTGATGCGCTAACCCAAGAACGTGATGCGCTAACCCAAGAACGTGATGCGCTAACCCAATCCCTCACATCAATTCTAAACTCTGCTTCCTGGAGGCTGACCAAACCTTACAGATCTATCAAGTTAAAACTGTTATTGAGCCTTCGTGGAAGAAAATCCAATTAACAACTTTATTTTCTGTGGTAACTAATGGCTCTCTAAGTCAATTTTCATAAAATGAATTTGACTTTTTACGAATTCTTCGCAAATATCCTTTACCGTTCGAGTTTTCACCTTTAAGGGGACTACTTCTAAACCAGTATCTCTGTGTCGATCTGCGAAACTTTTCACTGCTGTTGAGAGACCAGTTTTAGGAGTACTCCAAAAGTCAATAGTTCCGACATGATCCAAAACTGCGACCTATATATTGATATCCCGAGGTCGATTAGTTTGCAATTTAATGAAAGAGTTTTCACAAGGCTCTATGTTTATTCCTGACCAACCTTTTTCATAAAAATTCTTGGTTACGGAATCGGTTACTGGATTATCAGCGCCAATGTCAATATAGAATCCGGAATCCAATTGTCCAAAGCAACTCCACAGCATCACGTCTTCGAAGTTTTGGGCATAGGAGACAAGTGTCATGTCTTTAGGGTACCTTTTACGCTAGGTGTAACTGGCGTTTAGGTGATCGGGAGCAGAGCATGAACCGGAGAGTTGGCCAGTTCGAAGGTTTTTTTGGAGATAGGCGATTACCGGAATTGAATCCCAGTCTGACAGAACCTTTTGGTGCCCCCAGAAATGCCTCGCGCTTGATGTTTGATTTTGGAGCAATGACATCACTCTTGAATTCTCAACTTTTGCACCTGCCACTTTTAGATTTTGGGGCAGGTACCGGGTGGTTAAGCGAACTTTTTGTCCGAATGGCAATCCCAACAGTTTCATTCGACATTCATAATAATCTTGAAGGATGCATACAAACCCGACTGGATGCAGATATAAGGCTAGATCCAGAGTTATGGAAGTACCGCCAAGGTGACGGGCACTCAATGCCTTTTGATAGCAACACCTTCGGAAATTTGTGCTGCTATGACTCCCTCCACCATATGCATAATTATGAAAAAGTTTTTGCTGAGTTTCATCGAGTGTTAACGCCAGGCGGTCGTGCAATATTTATTGAGCCTGGTGCAAGGCATAGCCATTCACCAGAGACGATCGCCTTTTTGAATGCTCAAAAGCAGTTAGACCCAGCATGGATTGAGCGCGACGTAATCTTGGAAGAAATAGAAGAAGTCGCTCAAAAAGCTGGATTTAAAAATGGCCTACAAATTGTTCCAATTCCCCACCCAAACGTCTTACAGGAGTTTTCGTTGGAGACTTGGCAGGACTTCAGATCTAATGATGAGCTAGTTCGTTTACGCTTTACAGATCAGCTGGCTCAGATAAACTACGATGAACGAGTACTTTTCTACGTAGAAAAGATCTAGCTATTATTCTCCAAAAACCATTTGTAAGTTGATGTTAGGCCTGATTCAAGGGCTTGTTGAGGTTGCCAACCAAGATCAAATATACGCGATGAATCAAGGAGCTTCTTTGGAGTTCCGTTGGGTTTGGTTGTATCCCAAACTATCTTTCCTTCAAATTCTACAATTCTTGAAATTTGAGTTGCCAAATCCAAGATGGAAATATCGGAACCGTATCCCACATTAATTGGATCGTTCTCATCGTATTTTTCAAGAAGCAGAAGGCATGCTTTTGCTAGATCATCCACATGTAAGAATTCTCGGAATGACGAACCGTCACCCCACAAGGTTACCGTTTCTGATTTTGTAGTTTTTGCTTCATGAAACTTTCGAATAAGCGCGGGAAGGACATGTCCGTTTTCAACATCAAAATTGTCGTTTGGACCGTAGAGGTTTGTCGGCATTACCGAGAACCATTTTCTGCCATATTCCCGCCGGTATCCTTGTATATGTAAAACTCCTGCGATCTTTGCAATTGCATAACCGTCATTTGTTGGTTCCAGAGCACCTGTCATTAAGGATGTTTCCTTAATCGGTTGCGCAGCAAATTTAGGATAAATGCATGAGGAACCAAGAAAAAGAAGACGCTCAACATTCAAAATATTAGACGCCTCAAAAACATTGTTCTGCATTCTTGTATTTTCAGTCAAGAATTCTACTGGATACTTACTATTTGATCCGATACCTCCTACGCGCGCAGCTGCCATAATTACGACTTCTGGTCTGTACTCCGATAACTTCGCTATCGTTGCTTCGCGATCAGTTAAATCGAGTTCACTTGAACTCCAACCCCGTAGGTTTGTATAACCCAGACCGGTCAGCAAGCGCCAAATTGCTGAGCCAACCATCCCGTTATGTCCTGCGATATAGATTTTGGTCGATTTATCGAGCTTACCCATAATTTAAACCTAACTATTCCTAAATTGGCTCTCTTTGCTAATCACAGATAACCCCACTCTAGTAAACTTTGGCATAAATAGCAGGGCCATACTTAGGGTGTTTTAGAATGGAAACCATGAAACGTGCGCTGATAACTGGGATCTCAGGCCAAGATGGATCCTATCTCGCGGAGCTACTGTTAAAAAAGAACTATGAAGTGCATGGTTTCATTCGTCGCTCAAGTAGTTTTAATACCGAAAGAATTGATCATCTTTATAAGGATCTGCATGAAGAAGATCCTAGGCTTTTCCTACATTATGCAGATTTAGCAGATGGCTCTCGATTAGTTTCTTTGATAGAAAAAATAGCCCCGGACGAAGTTTATAATCTTGCAGCACAATCACATGTTCGTGTGAGTTTTGATGAACCCGAATTCACAGGAGATACCACAGGACTTGGGGTCACTCGACTCCTAGAAGCTTTAAGAGTGGTTCAAGTTCCTGCCAAGTTTTATCAAGCATCAAGTAGTGAGATGTTTGGGGCAACCCCACCACCACAAAATGAAGAAACTACCTTTTATCCACGAAGTCCTTATGGGGCGGCAAAACTCTACGGATATTGGATGACTCGAAATTATCGTGAGGCTTACAATCTTTTTGCGGTAAACGGAATTTTATTTAATCATGAATCTCCTCGGCGAGGTGAAACTTTTGTGACTCGCAAAATAACTCGAGCCGTGGCTCGAATTCACAAAGGAGTGCAGAAAGAACTTTACTTAGGAAATTTAGACGCTATTCGCGACTGGGGTCTAGCCCCTGAATATGTTGAAGCCATGTGGATGATGCTGCAGCATGACAAACCCGATGACTATGTTGTTGCGACGGGCACCGCATACACTGTGCGCGATTTTTTAAAGGCAGCTTTTGATGAAGTAAATTTAGATTGGGAAAAGTACACGAAGTATGATTCCAAGTACGAGCGCCCCACAGAAGTAGATGCTCTTATTGGTAATGCTACTAAAGCAAAAGACCAACTAGGTTGGAAATTCAGAACAGATTCGCTAAGCATGGCAAGGATGATGGTTCGCGGAGACATCGCGCTTTTGGAGAACCCTGGCCTAAAAGTTCCTGATGCAAATTTTGATTATTGGAAGAATTAGTTGACAGTTTTAATAACTGGTGCTGGTGGCCAAGATGGTCGACTTCTTGCTCGTAAATTACTTGCTGAGGGTCAGAAAGTTACTGGGCTCTGTAAGCCGGGCAATCAAGGCGTTGTATCCCGATATTGCCCCGGCATTAATGTGATTGCAGTAGACCTAACAAATGAAAAAGATTTAACTAATGTAATGAATTTGGTACAGCCTGATGAGATCTATAATCTTGCTGGTTTTAGCTCGGTATATCAATCTTGGAGGAATCCAAATTTGGTCACGGCCGTAAATTCATTAGTTCCTGCAATTATCTTAAAATGGTGTGTCGAGGTAAAACCTTCGGCGCGACTCTTACAGGCTTCAAGTTCAGAAATTTTTGGCGCAAGTGAAGCAACTCCACAATCTGAAATAACTTCCCACAATCCAATCACTCCATATGGGCTAAGTAAGAGCTTCTCTCATACTCTTTTGCAGCAATTCCGAAGTGAGTATGGATTGCATGCTTCAAATGCAATTCTCTATAACCACGAGAGTCCTCTGCGCGATACTCACTTCGTAACCAGAAAGATAACCCAGGGAGTCGCCGCGATTGCGCGGGGTTCGAAAGATCCGATTCGTTTAGGCCAAATTCACGCCAAAAGAGACTGGGGTTGGGCCCCTGACTATGTAAGGGCAATGCAAATGATTGTTCGTCAAACTTCACCAGGAGATTACGTTCTCTCTACAGGAGTTCTTCATTCTGTCAATGATCTACTGTCATACGCTTTTAAACATGTGGGTATATCTGACTACTCTAATTACGTACAGCACGACCAACGCAACGACCGCCACATTGATCCTGTAAATCTAGTGGGCGATAGCTCTTTGGCCAAGGAAAAGCTTAATTGGTCTCCAACCATGAATCTAGAGCAGATAATTTGCGCTATGGTCGATTTTGATTTGGAATTGATTAAAAGGCCTGATTCACAATGGTTTCTGTGAGCGGTGTTACGGACATGAAATGACAATATTTTGGGTTGATTCGGATCTTTTGGACAATAATTCTGGAATTGGTCGGGACTCAAAATTGATGGTCGAATGGCTCTCTGATAATTTCGAGTGTCAAGTCGCCGATTGGCCGAGATTTCTAGATCGTAAATCAAGTAATCGTAGAAAAATGCTTTTGGCATTGAGACTAGTTTTTGGAGATAGGTTTCATTTGCCTAATGCCTTTCAAGGCGCACTTTATCAATCACAGTTAGGGCCACTAATTCCCGGAAAAGAAATTCGCGTGTGGATAGTGCGTTTACATGACCTTTTTCCCCTAACAAATCCGGAATGGTTTCGCTGGTGGTCAACAAAAATTTTCGAGAGGTCTTTGTCCTTGGCAGTCAATCGAAATGCCGTTTTCCTGTGTGACTCTATCTCAACAGAAAATGAACTCAAAAGGCTTTATGAAAATGAAACTCTGAACACGTTTGTTATCCCCTGTCGGCTTCCTAAAGGAATTACAATCAATTGCGGTTCATGTGACGGTTGTACGGGTCTGCAAGCTGCTCTGGACAGCAAGTATTTCCTGACTGTGGGGACTGTAGAACCACGAAAAAATTACCCTTTTGCAATTTCCGTCTGGGAAGAACTTCAATCCAACTCTGGCTCGGCCCCAAATCTGATTATTGTAGGACGTCCAGGCTGGAAGACAAAAAAAATACAAAAGAAGTTAAGGCACGCATCCCCCAAAGGAATAATCTGGTTTTCAAAATGTTGTGATGGAGCACTTGAATCTCTTTATGCACAGACTGAAGCTCTAATCTCCTTCAGCCTCGCTGAAGGTTTTGATCTTCCACCTATGGAGGCGCGGCAAAAATACCAAAAACCTTTGATACTTTCAGACATACCTGTTCACAGAGAATTCCATGATGATACTGCCTTATTCTTTTGTAACAAATTGGAACTACTTGAGATTCTAAAAAACCCAATCAAGAAAACCACATTTTCTAAATATGAAGAAAAGTCTGTCTTTAATTTGAAACAAGTGACAACTTTCATAAAGTCAGTGTTGTAAATTAGTCGCGATCTGCGAATACTCATCCAAAATCAATTGTCTCTTTTCCCAGTTCAATGGTGGTTGATTTTCAAGTGAATGCTGTAGCGTAAGTCCAAATTCCATAGCGGTCTTTTCCCATGTGAATTCAAGTGCTCTCTGTGGACCAGAAATTTCGAGAGATTTTCTTAAATGTTTGAAATCTTTCTTACGCAAGAGTTGAGCTAACTCACTGGCATTGTTAGCATCCACAAAAAGTCCTAAATTGCCCACTGCCTCTGGAAGGGAAGATAAGATTGTGGTGACAACTGGAGTTCCCAATGCAAGGGCTTCAAGCGGAGGCATCCCGAATCCTTCGTATTTGGATGGATACACAAGTGCCTCTGCGCCTCGAAGGATTGAGACTAAATCAGAATCACTTAATCTCCCGGTATGAATTCTCAGCCCTTTTTCATCTTGCATGTTTAGTTCTTCTTCAGTTAACGGTTCACCACCAATGAAATAAAGGTCAAAATCTATCTCGTGCTTTGGAATCAGATTTATTGCTTCCACTAACAACTTGCCATTCTTGTATCCGCCCTCACCATAACGAGATCCAACACAAGCAAAGTAGCGGGATTTAATTGTCAGATCCGATAAAGGCGATATGTTCTTGGAACTGAACAAGGTGGAATCAATTCCTGGATATCCAACCCCTATGTGTGAATCCAGAGTATGCGGATAAAATCTAACGAGATCCCTCTTGGTGTTTTTTGAAATAGTAAAATAGGTAGAAGCGGCATAAATTGCCAACTCTCTTTCCATCCAACCGCGATTCATTCGCCCGAATTTACACACCTCGGGGATAAGGTCATAAATTAGGATCAGATTCTTTGACATAGTGCTAAATGTGTAATAACTTGAGACAAATAAATCGACTTTCTCAAATTCACACAACTTCGAAATTAACTTTCTGTCCGCTGCAGGAAATCGAAAATCGAACTTAGGAAATTCTACATGTTTCTGTGGCAGCTCAGTCCGAAATAAAGTTCTAGATAAAAAAATTGGTTCAATGTCAAGGTCTCTTAAAATTTCAAGATTTACAAGTCCATTAACAAGTTCGCGCCAATATCGCGCAATTCCGGTATCGCCAAGCTGAAGCGATACGTCATCAAATGCGACTATAAATTTTTTCTGATTCATTTAGCCGACCACTTTTAGTTTTTCTAGAACTTTCTCAGTTAAGGTTTCTGCCCCATCCCATGGACGGTTGACGAAACGTTGATCCAATTTTATATCGTCAAAAGTTAGACTTTTAAGCTTAATGAGAGTTCTATACTTATCTTGCAATTCTTGTTCTTCTTGCCTACTTGGGCTATTAACTGATGTGGACAATCCATCAGAATTTAAAAAATACCCTACAGTCGATTCGTGCATCTTTGCAAAAATGATTCCGTTAGTAACTGCTCTCATCCAAAATTCATAGTCACCAGCTGATACGAAATTCTCATCTAAGTATCCTATTTTTGCGTGTAAATCACGCTTCCAAATTGGAGCATTATGGGGTGGATTCAATCCAAACCAGGCTAGCTCGGTCAAAGTCACGGGTGGGCATTGACTAATCGCGCCAATGTTGGCAACTGATGTCCAATCAAGATCTCTGTCTAAAAGATAATAGAAATCTTGATAGGCCACATCAACCCACGGATGTAATTCCATAAATTCTAATTGTACTTCTAATGAATTTGGACTACGTAAATCGTCAACATTCATATTTGTTATATATGGAGTGGAGCACTTTTTTATTGCTAGGTTCCAAGCACTGTAGATAGTAATCCGAGATGAGGTAATTTCGAGTTTAACATTAGAATGAGACTCAGCAAATTTTACTATCAGCTCTCTTTCTGATAGTTCTGGTTCTACCAAGACAATAATAACTTCAGTTTTATCAAAAATAGATTGTTCTTTGAGATTTCCCAGAAATAAATCAAGCAGATCACCCGAACGGTAAATGCTAATTATAACCGTGAGTTCACATTGAATACTTTCTAAGGTTTGCTTCCACACCTCTGGCTCTAATTCCTCAGACATTAATGTGAATGTGTTTTGGCGTTGTTCTCTTTTGGTTAGCTCAACATCTTTCCTTTTTTGCCACTCAACTTTAGAAATTACAGGATTTCCCATTATCACTATCTCTGCTTCTTGTGTGACTTTTGCCAATTTTATAATTGAAAGAATCTGAAACAGGAGTGTTTCAAATGAGTGGACCACGTGATGCCATCTGATATTTCGAATAATTCCATTTAAAAATGGATTATCCTTTAAAATCCCGGGCAGCCTCCTTTGCATTAATTCTTGCCTCCAATTGCTTTATCTTTCCTGATGATTTCTACAATCTGATCACATGTATCTTGCCATGAAAAGGACCCTATTCCCTTGCTAGGCGAGACCTTTCCATCCATGAAATTCTCTATCCAGGATTTTAATGATAATGCTAAACCTTCAGGATCAGCGGTTCTAAAATACCAAGCGTCCTCACCGGCCACCTCTCTAAAGATTTGAATGTCTCGTAAGATGAGGGGCAGTCCGAAGAATGATGCTTCTACAAGAGGTAAGCCAAAACCCTCACCAACGCTGGCATTAATCAGCGCCGTTGATTCCTTATAGATTGCTTCCAGACTCTCATCACTGAGTTCTTCAAACCAGAATAACTTCTTGTTTAGATTTTTATGTGACTTGATTCTTGACAGGAGATTATTGACTTTCCATCCCCTCCGACCTACAAAAGTCAGAGTTACTTCAAAATCTTCATCCCACAATATTTCAAAAGCATCTAGTACTAACTCATGACTTTTTCGAACTTCAATCGTACTTACAATCAAAAAATTTATTGGTAGTTTCGGCTGATCGATAGCCCTAATTTGTTGACTAAGGGTCGAAGACTCAAATAAATTTGAACCGAGATTTATACTGGCTGTTACCGTTGATAACCCTTTATCGAATCCCCAGTCAATGACATTTCCTTCGACGGTTTTTGAGATACACAATAACTTGCTATTGTTTAATGCAGTTTCAAACCATTTTAGGTGCAATTCATAAATTCCTTCAGGAAACATTTCTGGCAGTTCTAGTGGTAATAGGTCGTATATAATTGTGTATGCCTCAACGTTATTTTTTTGTAAAGAATGAAAAAAGGCTTCATTTTTTAATGCAAACCGATAATCTAGATCGGTGTTTAGGTAGATATCGCCATTGCACATCTCAACTACACCTCGCTTGGAATGTTGAGATACCTTCAAATTGGACTCATTATCTGGAGTTACATAAAAAAACTTTTCTTCGGATTCAGAATAGTGAATTGGGGAAATCTCATATTCTCCAGGAGGGTTTTTACCCCAGTTATCAATTAAGGACCGCTGTACACGCTGAATGCCACCGCCATGATCCTTAACTAATAAACTTGATACGTTGACAAATATCGTTGGCTTAGCAGATTCTGATTTCCAGAGTATCAAATTTGAATCGATGCGCTCTCTTAAAAAAGTCCTCATTTTTAAATATTTTTTGTACAGGAAGATAGCAAAGAATAGTGTCTTTGACCTGGCCAAGAGAGACCGAACAAATCTTTTGACCTTCATCTGAGAGCACCTTTCTTACAATGGTAGTTATCGTGGCATTTCTTTGATTAATTCATTATAAATCTGGTTAATGTGAACCCAGATAGGATAGCTGCTTTTGTCCAGTCAATAAAGGAGCAACAAATAGGATTTTATTGCCATTCATTCCAAGTTATCTAAAAAATAAGTTCTTTTTGAATCCTAATCCATTCTAAAGGAAACTCTATCCGTCGGCAGTGTTTTTCCTATCTTCCTTTCATCACTATTTTCTTTGAATATAAGCTGATATTCGTTTCATCAAAGCAGTCTTGTTTTATCTTCTGAACAGATCGACTGGATAGGAAAACTCAAAATTTGGTTAGTGAATGTTCGACTACTTCGGCCACTAAGTGGCCCCAAATTAAATGAACTTCTTGGATCTGTGGAGTTAACTTTGAAGGAACTTGCCAAACCGTAGATTTGATTTCTGGTTTAGAGAAATCCCCCATCCACAAAATAGAATCTACTCCCGTATCATGAGCCTGATTTAGCGCATTAATTATGTTTTTTGATTTACCAGATGTAGACAAGGCTATTAAGAGGTCCCCCGGCCTCATATGGGCCATAACCATTCTTGCGAACATCTGGTCAACACCATAGTCGTTTGCAATTGCTGTCAATGCACTTTGTGATTCATTCAAACATAATGCAGGCAATGGAATGTGATCGATTAAGCATTTTCCAGTAAATTCTGCTGCGATATGCATCGCTTCTGCTGCTGAACCACCGTTACCTACAAAAGCAATTTTTCCACCTTGATCAAAAATTTGGTTAATTTTGAGAGCTAGGCTATTTATCTGGACTAAAGGAAATGTATCCTTATTATTGAGTAGAGCAAGTGTCGCTTCTATTCTTCTACTGGCATATTCGTGGTCCACTATGTTCCCCTCACTCAGATTCTTTTATAGAAATAGAAACTAAACCAAATCCTAGTTTACGCGGATCATTTGAAATTCCTAATTCCAGCGGAGAAGTGGGATTAGAAACTTTAATAAGCAATTCAACTCGATTGTCATTTTTTGAGATTAGTTCCTTCGGGACAGAGAAATCAAAGCTATTCTTGGAAGATCTAGGCTGCTTGCTAATTCTCGACACTGACTGTCCATTCACGATTATTTCAACTTCTTGAGCTCCAGTTGGTAATTCAAAAGGAGACCCGCTTACGATTATTTTGAGATCGGCGCTGAGTGCCTGAATGACTTTGAATCGTAGAACTGACTCCTGGCCTTCCGACCAAATTCCCCACGCTTCAGGGGAGCTCCAACCCGATACGAGTGCATTGGCGCCATTTCCACCCGAAGAAAAATCAATGGTGCCTGGAATTCTTAATTCATATACCTCTGGCAATGCGAAAACCCCGCAAGATCCATCACTAGATTGAGTCAAACCATAGGTCTTATTCAATTTCACAAATGTGCCGTAATTTCGGTTGTCTCTTCGAATTATGCTACAGGCTGATTGATCCTTGTTCTGAAAATAGTAGTTTGAATTCACCATACTTACATTAGGGATAGGCACTATTGAGGCCAATGCCATTGTTTCAAACCAAGGATTGACATCAATATTTATTTTTGAATACTGACTTAGGGTGCTATCCGAACCCAATTCCTGCATATCTTGGGTGACTGCACCTCTATCCCCTTTAAATGTAGATGCCCAGTCTATAGCAGGAGTTACGAACAACACTAATGAGACAAGAATCAGGGTAGGTTGAGAGATCTTTCTCAGGGAAGTGAGATACCCAGCAAAAATGACTAAGTACAAAGGCGTGACGTATGCGATGAGTTTCCAGTTTGTATAGTTAGTGACTGGAAGATCTCTTATAAGAATTAAAAGCAATGTTCCAAATCCAAAACCAAAAAGTAGGACACAGGAAAAAAGCCAGACCCCATCTGGACGTCGAGTAAAGAACATAATTAACACGGTGATCGTCGCAAATAAAAACCAAGAGATAGCAATTAAAAATTCTGGCTGTTCAATTCCAATTAAAAAGCGATTCAGGATTAATGCCTGTGGCGTAAAGGTAGGCAGTGGCCAGCCATTCCCAGTCATAGAGTATGTTTGTATTAAAAGTTCATGAATCTTCCAGATGACCAAGGAAGAAAAGAGTAGTCCAAAGAATAAACCTACGACCAAGTTTCTTAATACTAATAATGGAACCCTTTTTTCTAGTCCGCAAAGTGTTACGAAAGAGACTAAAATCAAAATAAAAAGAAATGGTAGAAGCAGGTGGGGATATGTCATTGATGCCAAGACGGTCAATCCAGACAAGTAAACAATATCCGCAAATTGAACTTTTCTTATCCGAATCATTCTCATACCCAAAGAAAGTAGAGAGGTTGTTACGCTCAAGGCCAAGATTTGGGCTACGAAATAATTTCCGATTAGGTAAGTAGCTAGCGGAGTAGCACATATGAATGCACCAACTAAAATTGATTTGGTTCTTGTTATTCCAATATTCATTGTTTCAAGTATGCTTGCAAGCGAGAGAATTGATAAAGCTACTGCAAATATCATGACTAGCGTCATCACTTGCCAAACGTCAACATTCAATATTGTTGAAAAAATTGATGTGAGAATGTTTGGTGCTTGGTAGCTAAAGGCTTCTGCTTGAAAATTCATGTTGTAATTCAAATAGTGACCAGAATTACTAAAACCGGAACGCAAAAATTCCTGACCAACCATTGCATAACTAGCTACATCATTGTTCCATGTCGTTACCATCCCCATCAATACACCATATTTATTACTGAGGGCGATGGCTGGAAGTTGAATCCAAAGTGCCAAGAGAATGACTACAAAAATTGATGGAGCTATTACGATATTTCTGATAAAACTTGGAGGTGGTTTAATGCGAAGATTAATCAAAAATTTGCAAATCGTAAATCCAACCAAGATATAGACACTAATTTTTGGATTTACTCCGAATATCGCCATGGCGTGAACAATTAAGTAATAAATTCCAAGAGTTAGGTGAATGTTGCGATTGAGATTATATAGAGAAGATGTATAACTACTGTCCTTGGGATTTGTGACAAACAGATTCATAAGTGAAAAAAATATAACTAGCAATATAAAATAGAAAGTGAATGAAGCAATTGACAGTAGTATCATTCTGACCTCAATATTTCTTTTCCCAGTTTGAATAATTTTCAAGACGAGTACCGGATTTCTCAACCCTAATTTTTCTAATCACTTCACTTTTGAATTCCTTTTGAAACCGATCTTGTGCAGACTCGTCAACAAGAAACAACACAAACCCAGAAACACCAGCACCGCAAAGTTTGCCTGCAAGCGCGCCAGCTTTTTTCCCACGCAGAATAACGTTATCTACCATCGATTCATTTGTTGTTTTTGATCCGAAGTTACTCAATCTTCGTTTAATTTCCCAACTCTCGTTCATGCCTTCACCCAAGATTGTGAGCGCATGTTCTCCGCTAGATGCTTGTTTAAACTCTTCAAAATTTTGAATTGCAAGAGATCGCAGATTTTCCACTTCTAGCTTTTTCGATTTTGAAGTTTGCAGCCATTTAGATGCTTCGCTGTGAGAATTCCTAGGGGCACCCACAGAAACTAAAAACATAGAATTCGATAAGACATTAGTTTTTTTATCATCGTTTATAGTCTCAATCTTTGTTCCGCCTGAGGAGAATTGATAAGAAGATAAACCACCAAAAGTTGCGTGGTATTGATCCTGAATTCCACCTGATTCATTTAGAACATTTCGTTCGATATTAATTGCTTGCGTTACTATTTCCTCTAATGGAGCATTGTTGCCTCGTAATTTATGAATAAGATTAATAAACCCCACAGTGAAACTAGAGGAACTTCCAAGCCCGGTTCCTGCTGGCACATCAGCCATTGTAGATATGTGAAGTCCATTGCCTTCCCAGCCAACACTATCCAAAACTGCCCTGATTACGGGATGACGAATGTCCTTTATTTCATTGCATTCATCTAATTCACGGTAAGAAATTTTAAACTTGTGGCCAGATAGGGTGCTATTCCTGATGGCGGATGTATATATGAATAAATCTACAGTAGTCCCAAAAACAAACCCAAAATCATTATTTGTGAAAAATTCTGTGTAGTCAGAACCTCCACCTAAAAAACTGACGCGAAGTGGCGTGATTGAAGTGATCAACATTTGCACAATTCCAAAATTTCTTTGGCATCGATCTCTCTGTCGACAAGGACAAATTCGATCCCTGATTTTTTTGCAGCCTCTAAATCTGATTCGGAATTTCCCACAAAAATACACTCTTCTGGAGCAACATTAAAATCGTGCATGGCTGATAACAACATGCCAGGATTTGGCTTTCTACACCGACATGTTGGGAATCCATTCAAATCTGGGGAATGAGGGCATACATAAAAGGTATCGATTTTCCCTCCATTTGCTTTTACTTCAATTGACATTTGCAAATGAAAAAGTCTAACGTCCTCTTGACTGTAATACCCTCTACCTATCCCAGATTGATTCGTGGCAACGACCACATAAATCCCCATCTGATTCAACACTCGCAGTAGCTCTATGGCACCATTCATCCATTCCAAGTCTGTGACTTTATGAGTGTAGCCGTGATCAATAATGATTGTGCCATCCCGATCAAAAATCACCATTTTTTTCATTTTCTTGTGTATTCGAGGTAGAAATCCAAAAGTTCATTTTTGCTAGAAGGTAAGGATAGCTTTCTCGAATTCGAACCCAATTCAATTTTAGAATTATAGACTGGAAGGCCATCCCCAAAAATCAAGTTTTTGTTCAAAATCTTCGACGCCTCAAATAACGTAATCGTATTTACCCCAGTTAAATTAAACTCTTCTTGCGCTAAATTTCTCTTGAGATGTTCTTTGGCTAGCTCAAGAACAATTCGCGCCGTTGTCGTGGTTCTCATAATGTTTAGAGTGCTGTTTGGATGAATCCAAAGTGGCTTATCTTCTAGGATGTCAAAAATAGGTCCCTTTTTCATTCCCGGCCCAACTAATCCTCCTGGCCGAATGATAAGAGATTTTGAAGAATACTTCTTTACTAACACTTCTCCCACTGCTTTTGAAAAGCCATAGTTTGAAAGTTGCGCAAGCACGTTTAGCGGGTTGGATTCTTCGTGGCTTAACTTTGAAAATGCTATTGCTTCTCCACTTGAAATGTGAACGAGTAGTGAATCGATTTCTCTTGCATAAATACTCAGCGCCAAAGTGAAAGTTGCGTTAGCGCTAAAATCTGCGATTGGATCTTCTTCTGCTACAAATTTAGATGAATTGCCGTTTGCGTTTATAATAATGCTACATCCTTGGAGCACTTCAAGCTGATCGTTTTTGCTAAAACAGACTATTTCGTCGTGTGGTGATATCAACTTTAGAAATGCGTCTCCCAGAAACCCACGATGGCCAATGAGTCCAATTTTCAAAGCCTGACCTGCCCGGTTCGAGTGTAATTTGATTTAAACCATTCAATTGTTTTTGCTATTCCAACCTCAATTGGTGTTGTACATTCATACCCTAATTTCTTCAGGTTCGAAACGTCAAAAATTTTCACTAGTTGACCTTCAGGCTTTGATGTATTCCAAATTACTTCGCCTTGAAAATTAAGTTGATCAACAACAATGTCTGTCACTTGTTTAATCGAAATAGAAGTTCCTGTTGAAATATTGAGAGGTCCATGTACCTCGTTATGCCACATTAACTCTCTCATAATCTGCGCGACATCACCTGCGTATACAAAGTCTCTTAAAGGTTTACCTCCGCCCCACATTTCAATTGAACTCGAATTTCGATCTTTTGCCTCATAAACTTTCCGAATAACTGCAGCAATTACATGAGAATCCCTTAATGAAAAATTATCATACTCGCCATACATGTTCCCGGGAACCACAACAGTGCTCTTCAAACCCTCTTGTCTGTAAGCCTCGCTCGCAACTATCGCCATTTTCTTGGCAGAAGAATAAGCAGCACTGGCCCCGTGAGGGTATCCATCCCACATTTGATTTTCTCCAATAGGCGACATCGCGGATGCTGGATAAGAACACCCTCCCATTGGTACAACTAAGTGCTCAATCTTTTGATCAAGTGCAGCTTGAAACATATTCGCTATTAGCAAGGTGTTTACAAAGTAGAATTTGGCGGGTGCTTCTAAGTTGGCGCCAATTCCTCCACTCAAACCGGCTAAATGATAAACAACTTGGGGTTCAAATTTTCGGAGACAAGAATGAGTTGCTTTAAGATCAGTCAGATCAAAGTCTTTACTTGAGACCGAGAATACTTCATTGTCTTTCTGCAATAGTGGGACTAAATGACTACCTAAGAAGCCAGTAGCGCCTGTGACTAAAATTCTCATAGACAGTTCCTCAATAACATTTATACATTTCCAAATCTTGAATTTCTTAAATTTGGCAAGCCCTTGACTAGCTCTGCGATTCCCCGATCCAAATCAAAATCGCAAGAGAATCCTGTATTCTCAATTTTCTCATTCGAAACCCAATAATTTCTCTGATCTGGATCTCTTGACAGCTCGGCTTCTGTGATGACAAAACCGGGGAGCTGTTTCTGAATCCGTAGGCAAAGCTCCATTTTTGAAATATTAGCCGAAGTTAATCCTACGTTGAATATTTCATTTGAAAACAAGTCCCAGTTCTCCATTGCATGACAAATAGCCTTTGAAACATCTCGAACATGAATGAAGTTGCGAATAAAGTGTGATTCGAACAGAACAACTGACTTATCCCGTAAAGCGCGATAGACCAAATCATTTACCAAAAGATCTAAACGCATACGGGGTGACATTCCAAACACTGTAGCAAGGCGAAAACTAGTGGCATTTCCTCTCTTCATTAACTCATTTTCAACTTTAACTTTATGTTGTGCATAAGTGGAAATTGGCTTTAGCTCTGACTTTTCAGTCGTAATAGTTCCGGCCTCAGTTGTTCCGTAAGCACTATTTGTTGTTGGCATGACAATCCTGGTTCGGGGCGATGCAGTTCTAATCAGATGTAAGGCAGAATCAACGTTAATGGACTCCGCTGCTGTTTCATCTCTAGAACAGGCTGGCGCGCCTACGATAGCTGCGAGAGGGATCACCCAATCAAAATCATTTATGACTGACTCAAGCTTTGAAGTATTTCTTACATCACAATTAATCACATCCAAGTAAGGATTTGCATAATGTAGGGCTAAGCTATTTTCTTGATACAGAAAGTTGTCAAGAACAGTTACTTCGTAACCTTTCGCAAGTAAGTCTCCGACAAGCACGGAGCCGATATAACCGGCCCCACCCGTTACTAATACTTTTTTCATATTCCTCCACAGGTCTATTCACTCCACAAATCTATCCAAATAATAGTTAAATCATTGATAAACAGACTGTATGATGGCAGTATATTGACGTGTTTGAGTAGAACGCCTTTAGCATAAGTAGATGATCAGCCAGGAGAGCATTTTGGAACACACCGTAACAATATGTCTTCCGGTTCTTAATGAAGCCGAAGTGATAAGGGATGTCGTGACCGACTGGCTTGTTATCGTTTCGCAAATGCCGCTTGGTAGTGCTGTTCTTGTGGAGGACGGTGGTAGTACTGATGGAACTGTCCAAATTTTAAACGAACTCCAAATCAATAATCCTTCCTTACGGGTTGTATTCAGAGAAAAACCTGATGGTTTTGGTAATGCAGCAAAGAGATTGTTAGCAGCCCCTAAAACTGAATGGGTCTTCTTTACTGACTCCGATGGGCAATATGTTCCAGAAGATTTTTGGATTTTGTGGACACGTAAAGATAATTATGACCTGGTTAGAGGTATAAAGATGGGAAGACAAGATCCTTTCTTTAGGAGAGTCACTTCGTTTTTCTGGAACAAATCCGTGGCATTTTTGTTCAATCTACCTTTGATTGATATCAACGCGGCATTCGTACTCGCAAAAACGTCTGTTCTGAAGGAAATTCTCCCAACCGTGAAGCGATTAAACACTCTTGTCACTTCAGAGTTAATTATCCGATTCATTTTAGGCAACTTTGAAGTTAAAAACACTTATGTACAACATAGAAAGCGACCTGCTGGAAAAAGCCGGGGTATTCCAACCCATAAATTGCCGAGTATCGCTTTCAAACAATTCCTTGGTTTATGGAAGATTAAGTCAGATTACCGAATATAGTTCTTGCTATGAGTGAATTCAAACAAATTCTTTCGGACTACTATAACGATTCATATAAAAATCTTTTCGCCGAGGGATCCTGTGGAAGAGTTTGGAAGTTCATTCACACTTGGATGGAGCGCCCATTTTCAAAGGTAAAAGATGAAGATATCTTAGAACTTGGAAGTGGTTCGGGCGAACATTTCAAATTTGTAAAATGTAATTTTCGTAGATACGAAATGACTGACATTGATATATCTAGAATCTCAGGAACATTTCAAGAAAATGTAAATATTAAAATCGCAAATGCTTTAAGCATTGACTATGAGGATAATTCTTTTGATCGAGTAATTGTAACTTGTGTCTTGCTTCATTTAGATAGACCAGAAGTTGCAATACAGGAAATTTACAGAGTGCTTAGGCCTGGTGGAGTTGCGGTGATTTATCTTCCTTGTGAACCTGGATTAATCTTCAGAATCATAAGAAAAATCACCGTCGAGCACAAAACGTCTAAAATGGTTGGAAGCAAACGTGCCGCCAAGATCATCCACTTTACTGAACATCGAGCAAGCTATCAATCAGTTGATTTTTTCATTCGGGATAAGTTCGATGTGCGGTCTAGGCATTTCCCGTTCATTTTTTCATCATGGAACTTAAATCTATTTTCAATTTATTTTGCAAAAAAGTGAGCCATGAATTTTCATAGCAACATGTTTGTAGGTACATCGATTTTATCAGTTTGAAGATGTAATCATCTCGATCGTTTTATTCATACAATCTTTTTTCTATGTTTCCGACTATAAACTTCCCAAATGGCAATGCGCTTGTCCACCCAGGTGAAACGGCGTTTAAGATATGCGTAGCATTAACGTTTGTGGTGACAATAAAGTCTTGTTCTAGTTTTCCAGTTGGTAAGTGAACAAGCTGTGCTCGGATTCCTGGAGGCTTACGGTGCCAATCTCTAATCTCAATAGCTCTGGGGACTAATTCCATGGATTGCTTTACTAATAGTTTTTGAATGATTTTTGGCCATTCACTCCTGAGAATTGCTCCAAAGTCATGAGAATCGCCCGTAATCAAGGATTTCACTCCCTTTAGTGCTTGTGCGATATCCGAACCAGACCAACCTTCTGTAAATGAATACTGCTCACGTCCCGCAATAGGAATTGCTGTTGGACCAATTTTAACTTTTCCATCAATTGTTAAAGTGAAGTGAACTCCAAGGAATGGATTGATTGGGTGAGGAACCGGATATACAAGTCGTTGCAAGGGAAGATTTTTTTCACTGGTTGCTCGATATACGCCCATAAATGGCAACATCGCATACTCAGTGCCAACGCCAACTGATCTTGAAATTCTGTCGGCTTGTGCGCCAGCAGCATTGACTACATGCTTAAAAGCAAATTGTTTACTTGAGTCAATAATTTCGCCATTTGACTCAGTTAAGTTCACTTTTGAATCAAAACAAATTTCGCCACCTAGGGCGATGAATTCATCCCTCATTGCTTTAACAATTGCGATTGAGTCTGAAATTCCAGTGTTGGGTGACCACATAAATCTGTTGTGTGTAATCGCCAACGGTTCAAAATCCTTGAGCTTTTCTTCAGGATAAATTTCTAGTTCTACGCCATTAGCAATTCCACGTTCAAAAAGAGTATTAAGTCGTAAGTCTTCGTCTTCATTTCGCGTGACGACAACTTTGCCTACATCCTTGACCGGGATTCCATACTTCTTCGCTAGTTTTCTGAGTTCAAAATTGCCATCACGGCAGAATTTGGCTTTTAGAGAATCGGGTGAATAGTAGAAACCTGCATGAATTACACCTGAATTACGCCCGCTAGCGTGCAAGGCAATGTCTTTTTCTTTATCCGCAACCATTACTTTGAGGCTTGGGCGACTTTGCAGTAGGGCCATGCCTGTTGAAAGACCGACAACGCCGGCACCAATAATTAGGGCATCACATTTCTTCGGCATGCGATAAATATAGTCAGAATTGAGCACATGAATCGCTTTTGACCGGTCTGGCAAATGGGATCTGATAGGTGATATCTACAAGGCTAATGAAGGTGCCACCAAGGCGTGAGCCAAGGCGTTGGACGGTGTCGGCTAGTGAATGAGGATAATCTTGCGAAATTGTTTGTATTTTTGAGACGAAAGTATCGTTAACCCCATCCACCCTTAAACGGTTGAGATTAAAGAACCTAATCAGATGTCAGCCTCAGTCATGACAACAAGCATAAGGCAGTAGCCCCTCAGCTATTAGAGCCTTTGGATGCAAGTATGGATGCAACCGAGCTGGATATGGGCGGACAATCATGTTCGAACACCTATAAAGATGTCAGTAGATTGAGCGATAATGAACGCAGTGAGTCAATGGTGGATAGGAGGTCTGAGAACTCGTAAAGCGACAGCTTCGGGCTCGATTCCCCGAGATCATCTCCCGCTCTAGTGAGCGATTGGCTAACAGACTCTTTGGTTATTATTTGGTAAACACTAAAATTAGGCAACACAAAAGTATGCAAAATTTATTAGGTCTGCGTAAATATGCAACGATTAGATTAAGCCGATGGATGCCTTCTAACCACTTCAAATTATTCAATTTGAGCACGGTGATAAACCACCTCAAAATATGCCATATGATCAGGGGCTAGGTTTAATTCCAAAAGGTTTAAATCTAGGTAAGGACTTGCTGGTTTTCATTGGGGCCTTTAGCTCAGTCGGTAGAGCAACAGACTTTTAATCTGTGGGTCGTCGGTTCGATCCCGACAGGGCCCACTTGGTATAATTCATACATGAGTGATGTTTAATGTCCGATTTGTCC
>Ga0169931_10003670_pt1 | contig 24245 bp, 22 predicted proteins | sample Kivu_15m_20L_FD_129675 | JGI IMG/M metagenome (GOLD analysis project Ga0169931, IMG submission 129675) | Freshwater microbial communities from Lake Kivu, Western Province, Rwanda to study Microbial Dark Matter (Phase II) - Kivu_15m_20L... | ecosystem: Environmental > Aquatic > Freshwater > Lake...
GAGTCCGTGAGGGCTGAGTTCCTCAGGTTTTGAATAGAACGCATTGGACCCTTAAAGGAGAACCACCATGTCCGTGATTAATACCAACCTCAACGCGCTGGTTTCGCAAGAGTCCTCGCGTAGTTCCAACCTGAAGCTGTCGCGTTCGATGGAGCGCCTGTCGACTGGCCTGCGCATCAACTCGGCTAAGGACGATGCCGCTGGCCTGTCGATCAGCAACCGTATGACTGCACAAGTCCGCGGTATCCAGATGGCGATCAAGAACTCGAGCGATGCAATCTCGATGAGCCAGACCGCCGAAGGCGCGTATGGCCAAGTCGGTAACATTTTGCAGCGCATGCGTGAACTGGCTGTTCAGTCCGCTACCGCGACTATGAATGCGGGCGACCGTTCGTCGCTGCAGTTGGAAGTGGATCAGCTAATTGAAGAGATTAACCATATCGCCGATACCACTCACTTTAACAACATCAAGCTACTAAACGGTAGTGCCAAAGATTTGGTCATCCAAACCGGTGCAAACCAGGAAGACAAAATCAAGATGTCGTTTGACTCGGTACGTGCAAACCACATTGGTTCGGATATTCAGCCTTCACTGACCAGTCTTTCTGGCTCGGTAGATGTACGAGGTGCGCTGGCAGATGGCGACTTGATGATCAATGGCGTGCAGATCGGCGTAAGTTATGCAGATGATGATCAGTTATCCACTGCGTCACAATCTGCAAGCGCAATCGCCAAAGTAGCTGCGATTAACCGCCTTTCGGCATCCACGGGCGTGGTTGCAAAAGCTGCAGAGAACGTCGTATCCGGTTCTGCAATGACCGGCGCTGCAGTTGCTGGTGCAATTACCATCAACGGGTACGCTACGGCAACCGTTACCACCACGACTGACACCGCACTAAGCCGTAAACTTACCGTGGATGCGATTAATGCGATTTCTGGTGCCACTGGCGTAACTGCATTGGACACTGAAAGTGACAATGGCGGGGTTGTTCTAACTGCAAAGGATGGCCGAAACATTGCCTTGGCTCTTGGCGGAACGATGACCGCTGCAGCATCCGGCCTTAACGCAGCCGCGACATATGTTGGTAATTTTCATCTTTACTCAGTCGATGGTTCTCCTATCAAACTTGAGTCCAAAGAGGATACCTTAACGACAAGTCAGACTGATGGGATTACCAAAGCTGGTCTCAGAATCGGAACCTTTGGGGGTGGTACTGCCACCATCTCAACTGCTATGCGGGCTACGACTCAGGAGGGGACTGGCGGCAGTAGCACTAACACTGTTGCAGATACCGCAGGCGTACTGAATGGCGATACCCTAGTGATTAATGGGATTGCGATCGGTGGTGCTGTTGCACCCGACGATACTCTCTCGTACCAGTCTACTACGAACACGACGACAGGTAGTCAGCGGTCGGCTAGCGCGATCGCAATCGCCGCCGCTATCAACAAGCAGACTGATCGCACTGGCGTAAAAGCAACCGCTGAGGCTAATGTTATCCGCGGAAACTCAACGTGGACCACTGGCGGCGTTACGGCAGCAACAGTAACTCTTAACGGCGCAACCCTGACGATTGATACCCGCGACATTGATTCCGTGGTTGATGGTTTCAACGAGAAGTCGGGCCAGACCGGCGTTGTAGCTAGCCGTTACGGTACTGCACTAGAACTTCGTGCAGCTGACGGACGAAACATCACTATAGGTGTAAGTGATGCCGCTATTGCGAACCTTGGTTTGGCAAATACGGGTTTCCAAACCAACGGTGCCACCTCCCTTGTTACCTTCTACTCAACAGTCAAGCTTGAGTCTGATGAGGCCTTTTCAGTCGAGACTGGGTTCGAGGGTGTCTTGAACTTCGAACGACTCGGCTTCCGTCGAGGCACGTTCGGCGGCGCGATAGGTGACAAGGTATCGGAGATTGATATCACCACGCAGCGGGGCGCGAGCGATGCGCTCAGGGCAATCGATAACGCAATTAATCAGGTATCGGCAGCCCAGGCACTATCGGGTGCGCTCAACAACCGCTTGGACGTGATAGTCAACAATCTGTCCGAAGGCTTGCAGAATATGTCAGCATCTCGTAGCCGTATCCTAGATACAGACTACGCGACGGAAACGACCGAGCTGGCGAAGCAGCAAATCATTCAGCAGGCTGCAACCGCGATGCTTGCTCAAGCGAACCAGCAGCCACAAGGTGTATTGGCTCTGCTCAAGTAACCTGCAGCATTCTTCAGTAATGAACCGGGGTGGCGACACCCCGGTTTTTTTACGTCCTAATTGATCGAGAGGTAGAATCCATACAGAATTAATCCCAACTCAAGAGCGCGTCATCGTTATGGCAATTTCCTCAGCCTTGGTACAAGAGATTCTTACTGCCGAGCAGTCGCTGGCCGAGAAGATTCTTAGTGATGTCCTAGCCAACGAAAACTGTAATCTAGATGATCTGGCAAACCTTGGGGCGAGTCTCGCCCCACGTGGCTTATTTAGCCTAGCTGAAAAGATATTTGCAAAATGGACTGAGTTAACTCCAAATAATCCTGAGCCTTGGGCAAATTTGGGCTTGTGTCTGAGCCGTCAGAAAAAAATCAATCAAGCACGTCACGTTCTTGAACACGCTTTACAGCTTAGTCCAGATTATCTACCTGCGATGAATAACTTGGGCGAGGTTTACCAGGAGCTGGGTGAGTACGACCTTCAGCTGAAGAATTGCCTAGGTGCAGTTAGTAAATATCCAGAATCTGCACTAGCCTTTAATAACCTTGGCTCAGCGTTTATCGAAAAGGGAATGTTTGAAGAAGCAAAGCATGCCTTTGAAACAAGCGTGATGTTGGATCCATCTTCCTTTCTAGCAAGATTCAATCTTGCCAAGGAAGCTTCTCAGGCCGGAAACGTTCAATCAGCCATTCAGCAGTTGGAAAACTTGAAGGCTGGAGATTTCGCAAAAAATCAGCGCCAATCCGATATGTTAGAGCTGCAGCTAGGTATCGAGTATCTGATCTGCGGGCGAATACAGGAGGGTTGGTCGCTTTATGAAAAAGGTTTTTCACCTGCAATTCCAGCTTCCCTAGCCCGCGGGCCGCAACGACAGTTCTCGGTGCCCGTGTGGGATGGGCAGAGTCTTTCTCCAGGCGAGCGGCTGATGATCTGGCGGGAGCAGGGCGTTGGTGACGAAATCCGGTTCGCAGCGCTGCTGCCGTTATTACCGCAAACCGTTCGAAATAATTTGGTGCTCGAGTGTGATCACCGCCTGGTAAGTCTATTCGCTCGTTCGATGCCGGAAGTTAGGGTCAGGGCAGAGTCACAATCGATGAGCGACTTTAGTTATCACCTTCCGATCGGCTCCCTTCCTCGACTGCTGATGAGCTCGGTAGATGTTTTTCGAGACGCATCACCCTTGCTTAACCCTGATTCTACTGACGTAGCAAAATTCGCTGGTCGATTAGCCGAGTTCAAAGACAAAAAGCTGATCGGGATTTGCTGGCGCAGTCATAAGCTATCAGCTACTAGAAACAAAAAATACACGGCGCTTGAGGATTGGCGCAGTGTTTTGTCAATTCCTGGGGCACTGTTTGTGAATTTGCAGTATGGCGAGTGCGAAGAAGAGATTCACCAGATCGAAAGTGAGCTGGGTATTCATATCCTGCGTTGGGCAGACCTCGATCTGATGAATGATTTCAGTGGTGTTGCCGCACTGATAAAAAATCTGGATTTGGTCGTATCGATTTCCTCAGCTGTAGTGCCATTAGCGGGAGCAGTAGGTACACAGACGATCTCCATGACCCGTCAAAACTGGGTTTTGCTGGGGGAGACAAATACCTACCCGTGGTTCCCGTCAGTGATGCCAGTTGTGGTGCCGCATGGTGAGGCAATGGCGGCAGCATTGCCGGTGGTTGCAGAGCGGGTTCGAGGCTTTACTCAGGTCTGATGGTACAGCGCGAACACTAATCTGTGCGAACGAGCACGCAGATGATTTCATGCAGATTAAGCTCGAAATGAGCCACGAAGCCTGGGAAGTTAATGAACTCAGTACCTAGAGCTAATGTACGCATTAGTGCTTTTGCATCCCAAGCATGATAGTGAATAGAGTAGTTAATCTGCTGTAAATGAGCAGCTCTCGCCTCAGCGTCCTCTCCTTCCCGGCCCTCTACCTTTGTCGCCCATTCCAAATAGTGTGCTGCGCGGTGCTTACCAGGCCCTTCCTGATAGTCCTGCACCAGATGCTCGAACGGTGTGACTTGCCGGTGCCGATCGAAGGTAAAGTCGCGGTTAGGCACTGCATAAAATAACCGCCCACCTTTACGTAATTTGCTTGCATGTACAGCTAACGTACCAAGCAAATTTTCGCAATGCTCAAGAAAATGGTTTGCAATGATGAAATCCAGGCTGCCTTCATCGAACTTGTGAAGCATTTCACCGTCATCGATTACATCGGGTGACCGCAGCTCCCGGTGCGCCATTTCTGGATATTCATGACGAAGATCTTCTAGACTAAAGCGGTCAACGTATATTGCTTGGGCGTTTGGAGGCAGATCAAGCGGTGTGCCTAGTGCACCAATCTCGATGCCCATGCCGGCGATGTATCGGCGAGCGATATGGGCGCGTGAGATGCGCTTGTCATTAACTACACTTGGAGCAGATCTGGCTGGCTGGTTCATAATTCGAGTGGTAAGTGAATTAAGATGCTCTTTTTCTCAAGGCATTTTGCGTTTTCAGGAATATTTTGGAACACTTAACTGAGCGAGACTATGCTCACTCACTTATCCGTTTCAAATATCCATCAGGCGCAACAGTTATCAGCAACTTGTGCTGAATAGACTTATCGATCTCAAATTCCGGATGTAATTTAAGGTACTCCCAGACCGCAGTCTTCGGATTGTTGCCTGGCCCCCATGGGCGGTCGTGGAAGACATCGTCGGAAATATCCTCGATCAGGGTGTCAAAGACTACACAATAACTACCCACCGAAGTGAGTGGAGCGTAGGCCTCTAGCTCGGCGAGGACATGGTCATGTGTATGGTTGCTATCTAGGCAAACAAGTACCCGCGGGTAGCCGGCGGCGATCTCTTGCACTTGCGCCACAATATCGGCGGCAATGCTGGAGCCCTCGATTATCTGAATTCGAGAAGCCATTGGGTGGGACTCGATAGCCTCTCTGTTGTGCGCACGGATGTCGATATCGATGCCTAGAACCTTGCGCTTGGACTTCGCTGGGTCGAAAACTACGGCGGACTCGATAGCCTCCGTCATGTCAAGAATAGCCAGCAAGGACGCGCTGAAAATCAGCGAACCACCGTGAGCAATACCTGTCTCGATAATCAGATCGGGGCGAATTTGCCAGACAAGCTCCTGCATGGCCACCATATCCTGGGGGTACTGAATAATCGGTCGTCCAAGCCAACGAAAATTGTAGGTATATCTCCCGATCGTACCTGCCTTTAGCATCCAATTATAAGATTCCTTCGGCAAAGTTGGGTCTGCGCCCAAGCGAGCAATGTTCTGTTGGACCTCTTCTTCGAACTTCTTTGTGGGATTCATACGCTCTACTTTCACTCCAAAATAACTTTAATCTTGTCAACGCGCCCTCCGATCTGGGCGCCTACGTAAAGGTTCTCGTAACAGAAAGGATCAAAACCGGCATTCTTCATGGCAGACGCTGCCAAGTCTATATCGTATGCGACACGACGAAGGGTCACCTCGCCCCCGTCGAGGATTGCATACGCAGCACGTTTATCCCCGTCCCTCGGCTGCCCCACAGATCCCGGGTTACAGTAGCCATTATCACCAAAGTCGGCCAACACCTGTACATGGGTGTGCCCGGAGAAAAGCCAGCGTATACCGGCAGGGACTGTTTTTTTGGATACCGAGTAGAGATACTGATCCCGAGAATCTTCAGGTCCACCATGAACAAAAAGCAGCGGCCCCTCTTGTAACTGGCACTCAGATTTTTTCAGCCAAGCCACTTGATGAGCCTTCAGCACGCTACGCTGATACTCAATAATCTGGGTAACTACACGGGAGCGAGGGCAGTTCATTTTTTCGGTGATGTAGCTATCGTGATTACCCAGGATATTAATCGCGCCCAATTCAGCTAGAGCGTCGATGCACTCACCTGGCTGAGCCCCGTAGCCTGCCACGTCACCTAGAGAAAGAAACTGTATGCAACCAGATTCCCTAGCGTCAGCAAGAACTGCCTGCAATGCAGGTAGATTTCCATGAATATCAGAAAGAATCGCTCGCATATGTAACGTAGTCCTCGAAGTAGCGCCAAGCTCGACCCGGCCTGATATTCGGTGGTGTAGGTTGGACGCCATCCAGATAATACGCAACGGTCATCGCTGCTTCGTTATAGCCGAAGGCCGTACGCAAAGAAGTGCTACTGGAAAAGCGCGGGTTGATCTCAAGAAGGTACGGTATATCTCCATCCATCCGGAACTGATAGTTCGTTGGTCCTAGGGGCTGGAAATGACTTGCTAATCGCGCAACCTGATCGCTCAGCGTATCATTTGAGAATACCTCTGCGAACTGCGTGTTACCCGCAATAGACAAGCGGCGTCGAAATATGATGGGAGGCAGACTTCGTCCACCTCCCAAACCAAAGGCGCCAGCGGTGAACTCGAGTTCGTCACTACCGATGAACTTCTGGACCATGAAATCACCGTCGGATTTCCGGCTCCAGTAACGAAACTCTGCTTCGTCTTCGATCCGGGCGATACCACGAGAGCCATTTCCCTTCCGCGGTTTTAGCAGAAGAGGCCCTTCGCCGAGCACTTGGCGGCATCCCGCCCAGCTTCGCTCGAGTGTCGCCGGGATACGATGGAAACCGTGCGAATGAAGCTGCTCACCGAAAAGCCATTTATCGTAAGCCTGTGCAATCAGGGTCGGATTGTTCAAAGCAATCCTGCACCCATTTTGTTCTAGCGTTGCCTTTTTCGTGAGGAGGAAGTGCATGTCTACATCCAGCCCAGGCAGCACGAGCGCAACGTCCTCCTTCTGCAGCAATTGTTGCCAGAAGGTGACGTACTCCTGAGTACTCTCATCGACGCGCGGCTTTACGTGGAAAACATCACAGCAATAGCGGCCGGGGCCATCCTCGCTCCGATCGACGCCAACAATACGAATGTCAGGTCGCGCCACGCGAAGCGACTTCACGATACCTTGACCGATAATGGCGCCCACGCCCGTGACGAGAACGTTAGTTTCCGGTCTTCTCATTTCACATCCATGGGGCCGAATGCCTGCCAGGTTTTGCGCTCTTTTATTCTGAGCAAGCCCTCTCGCATTTCGATACTGGGCCTCCCAAACACCTTTAGAGCGGTGTCAGCTGCTGGGAAACCGACCTTGCGGAAGGGAGCTTTATCGTTTGCGCGGGACACTTTACCGCCACAACCGAATACTGAATAGGCCATTTCGGCCAGCTCATCACAGGTGATAAATTGCGGATGGACAACCTCAACCACGCCGGATAGTTTTCGCGTAGCAGCTCTGATCATGAATTCCGCAGCATCCTGAATGTGCAAGAAGTTGCGGGATCCTTGCGATTCAGGTAACCGTAAATCTTGGCCGCGCGACGCGTAGGCGACAATACGACCAAACCACGGCTGATGTTTACAGCAGCGACCCTCGGTGTCATAGAGCTGAGAAAATCTGAGACTTGCGAAACCGATTCCTGCCTTGCTGAGCGCCCACTCAAAGACCTCTTCACCTAATGCCTTGCTCAATCCGTACGAATTATAGTTCGCCCTATCAGTGATGCCGTATGACGATGAGACTGTCCCCGCATAAACCAATTGCTTAGCTCCAAGTGACTGGCACATCGCCGCCACCTGCCAAGTCGAAGCAGTGTTGATACGGAAGTTATCGGCAATACCTGCGATGGTATCTGGTGCAAAACTTGCAGCGCAGTGGAAAACAGCGTCCACCCGCTCTTGCCCAACTATCGGCGCAACAGCAGCGTCTAAATCGATAAATACATTATCACTCAAAGCGCGCCCGGCAGTCAGTACAAGCACGCCACGATCGCGCAAGGATAAACACAGTTGCGTACCTAGCATCGATCGGGCACCGACAACCAATGCAACTCTCATCAGCTGGTTGCCTCGATCAGCAATCCAACGCATAGCTCCGGGAACTCAATCCCAATACGAAGCATGGCCTGAAGATTGTCCTCGAACGCCGGAAGGGTTTTCAATACACTCAGCGGCAAAGGCTTCAGATAAATGCCCTCCTGATGTGTTAGCGTATATCCGCATTGCATTAACTCCTGCTTCAACGTGTCAAGGCAATATTGTCGCCGATGTCCTAGGGCGTGGTCGTTGGCATTGAGGTCGTAGATATCGTTAATCATACCGAGCTCAATACCGAGACGCCGATTCATAGACCTTGCATTTGGCACAGCAACATATAATCGACCATCTGGCTTCAGAAGTTTGCGGAATCGGTCTAACAGATAGGCGGGCGACTCAACATGCTCGAGGATAAAGCCCATCACGATGACGTCGAATCGCTCCTGCGTATCGAATTCTTCGAAGTAGCCAAAGTTCAGATCTGCCTTGAAGTTTGGATGGGATGCGCGAAACTGGTCGATCACAACTTGCGATCCCTCAATAAGGACGTGCCTATCACAAGCGGCATTAAAAATGCCGGCGGTAAATCCATGACCAATACCAAGCTCAAGCAATGATTCACAATGGCCGAAACGCTCCACTATCCGCTTCGGATACCATTTCAGGATCAAGTCGTTTTCTATCGCCGTCGCCGCGTTCGGGCCATACTCAGAGGAGACTGCATCAAGGTCATTCATTACTTTCTCCTTTTCATAAATAGCTCCCAAGAAAGTCCCGTAGAACAAATAACTGAAAGGCCGGCTTTTCCGCAATTTGCCACCAAATCCAGCGCTGAGACATAAGGTGTGAATGGGCCATGCAACTGAGGATAAGAAATACAGCCGTAATTCATATACTCTACGGCGATTGATGATTGCTCAAAAATTGCGTGATCTAGGTAATTCTTGGCTCCATGACCGGTAACATATCGGTCACCACCTAGTGCCGCCACGACATCGTGTACGCGCTGGCTGCCGACACCCGAAACACCAAGGTTTTCTACATCAACAAAAACTGTGGATCGGTCCAGATCGAAGTATGTCGCTAGCTCGACCGTTGATGCCCTTGCGACATCAGCGAGGCTAGTCGCCGATCGTTCATGCACGCGGCTAACTAGACCGAGCATTTCATCGCGAAAGGGTGCATCAAAATACGCCTGATAAAGCAAGTCTTGGTGTTGACCACGCCAGTCACGCGTATCATCTAGTCGCACCTCGGAGATACTCTGTCCCAGTCGCACACCGCGCAGGGGGATCGTCATCCATGCTACCCCCTTGTGAGTCTTAATTTGTACCCGGTTACTGAAGCCGCCCTTGGAAAACTGGACGTCGTCATAGTGCACGAAAACATCCGCCAATCGGATCTGCTCAAGCAGTCCCACCCATGGGAAATACATCGACTGGGATATAACTACGCAAACGGACACGGCCAAGTATTTATATATAGATAGGCAACATGCTCAGAGAAAGAAATACGACAACTGGCGATCTCGCCAGCAATCGATCGCCTCGATATTCGATCGCGCTGTACGCGGATTCAAGCCAACAAAAACGTGGGTGACGTTGCGGGGCATCTGCTCCGGTGCCAAGATAGGCTTTCCGTTCATGTTGGTCTCCTGAAGATGCTGATTACGGTCAACGAAGCAGGCGATATTGTCCGAATGAATCAGCGTCGAAGCGATGAAATTACCATAAAAGCCTGCGCCGTACACCGCTACCTGACTAGCACCGACCGTTTCTTCAAACTCGCGGATGCGCGTAGCTATCTGATGCCAATAACCAGCGATATCGAGGGCTGCGCTTCGCAATTCATCGAAGCTTTCGATCGGCGAAAACACAGATTTTGGATCGGTCAATAAAGTTGCTTTGACGACAAACGCCGCCTCATGGCTTTCTGCGTCTACTTCGACATTCCCAAAACCATGCTTCTCAAGCAAACGCAAGAGCGAACCGCGGCTGAAATGGTTTACATGATCAGCAACCACGAAATCTGCGATATTACTGTATGCGTTTGGCACGAGAAAATAGAATGTGCCTCCTGTCTTCAACAAGGCTTTAATGTTTGCCAGTCCTTGCTGCAGGTCTGCGACATGTTCCAGAGCGTAAAAGGACAAGACTATGTCCATAGTGCCATGCCAGGAAGGGTCCGGGGTATGCGTGGCCCATTCAGCCTTTTGCGGAAAGCTCTCCCAAGATGGAATGTATCGGTCAGTCACGTCGAACAGAAATGGCCTGACCTCAGGGTGCGCCTTGATCACTTTACGCAGTGTGGGGGATTTAGCACATCCGTAGTCGAGAACTCGGATGCCCGGCGCAAATTCGACCTTACTTTGCAGAATAGCCGCCTGATGATCGGCCCGGTAGATAACCTTACCATCGACCACTTTATACAATTGGTCGATTTCTTCGTTAGCCGTATTGATCTCATATTCCCGAGCGTAGTATTCGACTAAATCAGGCAACTCGTTTGTCTGCAAGTGGCTGCAATTTTCGCAGAAGTAGACCTCCGTCTTGCCGGCAATTATCTTATTCATTGTCGTAATTGAGTTATTATCCGCCGATTCATAGATCGGCGAAGTCATTTCACACTCACATACGTTGCAAATAGTATTAGTCAAAATGTGCCTATACAAAATTCTCTGGAAAAATGGCCTCGATGTCTGACCCCGCAGTGACCGAAGCCTTCCAGCCTATTCTCATCCCAACGGGATCCTGGAAATTAAAAAACCGAGACTGCACCGACCAACGCGACCGCGTTGAAACATTGAATCCCGACTGATGTATCGTCAGGAAATCCATTATGATTAAGTCTCCTGGCTCACTCAGAGGAGCGATCTGCTTGTAGCCGGCAACGACCTGTTCATCTTCATAAATTCCAACCTTGTAGGCGCCATTCTTGTTCGCATAGGCACCATTTTTACTGTACCGGGATAAACCATTTTTTTGTGATCCTGTGCATATAACCACCGGCCCAAGGTCGGGAGTTATCTTGACCAGTGGAGTCCAAAATACTACTCCGTCAATGCTTTGCGGTTGATATAAAAATTCCTGATGCCAGTGTGCGCGGTACTGCTCTTCTTGAGGATTGTCGATACGGATCCCGTAGCTAGCAGCGCCAATACCCGCAAAGTCCGAACCTCTCAGCTCACAGAAAAGTCGTTCACTCTGGGGTGAGCAGATGAGCCGCAAGAAAGCCGGAATCTGCTTTACGAGATCATAGACTTCGGCGCCATATGCCCGATTTTTCTCGATGAGGCTTGAATAACCAGTGTCGAAGTTTTCTCCGCAGAAGGGTTCACGAAGTAAGTTTTCGCCGTGCCTCTGCGCAACTAGATCGATAATCTCGTAAATTCCACGCTGTATAGGCAAGATCTCCTTTTCAACGTCGTGAAATTGTCTAATGACACAAAATCCATCACGCTCAAACTGAATACGCTGGTCTTCTCCCAGTAGTACTTTCCCTTTCAGACTCATAGTACTTCCGTCCCCATCCCGACAAATTTCTCGATATGAGATACCACCCTTTCCATTTCTGAATGTGATAAATCATGATAACTAGGCAGGTTCAATGACCGCTCAGGAATCGCGTAGCTGTTAACGTTATTGGGGCAAGCATCAAACATGGGGAGCGAGCTCAGTGGCCAGAAAAATACGCGACCGTCGATGCCATCTTTTTTCAGGCTATCCAGAAGGCCTGCTCGGTTAAAGTTCATGCCCACGTTCACAACGATAGACGGCATCCAGAAACCGTTTACAGCGTTGATCGGCTCGGGATTCATTACTAGTGGTAGACGCTTCAGCCGGTCTTCGTAATATGAGAAAACTCTACGCTTCTCACTTATCAAACTATCGATACGCTCGATTTGGGCGCAACCGATGGCCGCTTGGATGTTCGACATCTTGTACTTAAACCCGACCATGTTGGGCCAGAACTGCCTCATTTGACTTCTTGCGCGGCCATGGTTGCTGAGGGTAAGTACAGTCTCGTAAAGCGACTCGTCATTGGTAACGAAGATGCCGCCTTCACCAGTGGTCAGCGTTTTGGAGCCATGAAAGGAGAAAGTTCCGAACTTACCCATGGAACCGGCGCGCTTGCCGTGCCAGACGGAGCCGATCGCTTCAGCAGCGTCCTCAATGATGGGAATGCCGTGCTTTTCGCCAATCGCTAACAGGCGATCCATATCGCACAAATTGCCATACAGGTGCACAGCGACAATAGCCTTAGTACGTGGGGTGATGGCCGCCTCGACCTTTTCTGGATCAATGCACCAAGAATCAGGAAGAATATCTACAAACACAGGCTTCGCACCTAAGTGGACGATGGGTGAGGCTGTCGCGATCCAGTTAGTGTCGGCCATGATGACCTCATCGCCGGGGCCAATACCAAGCGCAGCCATACCCATGTGTAGGGCACCCGTGCAGCTAGATGTGGCAATGGCGTAGTTAACCCCGAGGTGCTCTTTGAATAGTTCTTCGAAACGATTGATGTAGGCATAGCATTGATCACCCCAGCCATTCGCCGCGGCGTCGGTCGCGTAACGAATCTCAAGCTCGGTGATTGAGGGCTTGGTGTAATGAATGCGTGGTTTCATTGAACAGTAAGCTCTGGTACTGCGGTGACGAATTGCACACCATTTTCCCTGAAAACTACGTTCTGTTGCTTCACTTCAGCGGCAATATTCCACGGAAGTATTAGCACGTAGTAAGGCTGGTAGTCAGCTAATGCAGTTGGTTCAAGGATTGGTATGTGGCTTCCTGGCATGAACTTACCTTGCTTTGATTGCGCGGCATCGCAGACGAAGGGCACTAGATCGGACTTGACCCCAGCGTAGTTAAGCAAGGTATTCCCTTTGGCAGCAGCGCCATAGGCCGCTACCTTTTTCCCAATTCGTTTTTGGTCGATCAAAAAAGTGAGCAAGTCATCCTTAATTTTGTCAGCCCGTAGCTGAAAATCCCGATAGGTCTGTAGACTCTGCAAACCGCAGTCAGCTTCTTCCTGCAGCAGGTTTGTGACTGACGTCTGAGTTTCACGTATGTCATCCGAATGGCATCCATATATACGCAAGCTCCCGCCATGAGTCGGTAATTCTTCAACATTCCAGATGCGCAGACCGCAGGATGAAAAAATTCGATTGACGGTGTGCAAAGATAAATATGAGAAATGCTCGTGATAGATCGTATCAAACTGACATTGCGTGATCAGTTGCATCAGGTGGGGAAACTCGAGGGTAATGGTGCCGCCTGGTTTCAGCGCAGCTCTGAGGCCGCGGGTGAAGTCATTGATATCTGGTACGTGGGCATAGACGTTATTACCTACGATCAGGTCAGCCGGCTTACCATTTACAGCTAATCGCTTACCGAGAGTCTCACCGAAAAACTCTCGTAGAATGGGAATGCCTAATTGCTCTGCTGCAGTTGCAGTGCTGTCTGTAGGTTCAATACCAAGGCAAGGGATGCCAGCAGCAACAAAGTTTCTAAGTAAATATCCATCATTCGATGCGACTTCGATGACGTAACTTTGACTATCTAGCGCCAATTCTTTGATTATCCTATCTGCATAATGCTCTGCATGCGCCAACCAGCCAGATGACGTACTTGAGAAGTACGCGTAATCAGATGAAAACAGCTTATCTGCGTCAGCGTAGTCCTCTGTTTGCACCAGCCAGCATTGGTCGCAGACCTTGACTCTCAGTGGGTAGTAGGTCTCCGGACGGCTTAAATCCTCTAGGGCCAGATAGGCATTCGATGGCGGCGCGTGGCCGAGGTCGAGAAAGGTATGCGTAAGCGGTACTCCGCAGTGACGGCAATTCATGCGCTCAACCTCTGAAAGTCTTGGTCAATGAGCGGATGACTGGCATCACGCTCCGAAAGATCGGTGACGTTTAGTGGCCAAGTTATTGCTAACCTAGGGTCGTCATAGCGTAAACCATCCTCAGCACTTGGCGTATACGGCGCTGTATGGAGATAGAGTAATTCACTATCGGGCTCTAGCACCTGAAATCCATGCGCAAAACCTTCGGGTATCACCATCATGCGCCCATTATTGGGGGTGAGTTCTTCAGCATGCCAAAGTAGAAAGGTTGGGGAACCATGGCGTAAATCTACATTGACATCCCAAACCCGTCCTTTTAGGCAGCGCACTAGTTTCATTTCGGCGTGAGGGTAGCGCTGGAAGTGCATGCCGCGAACCGCTCCAATATTGGCGGTACGCGAATGGTTTATCTGCACAATTGTACGGTGTCCGATAAGTGCGTTTAACTCTTGCTCGCAATACAGCCGGCCAAATGCGCCACGCACATCCACATTGGGCATCGTTTCGGCTACCATCAACCCAAGAATCGGTGTAGCCAGAATATTCATGGTTTAGCCCATTCGATTCCGGCATCGATGGCTGCCTCGAGATAATCGGCTAACTGTTTGCGACTGATGATGGCCTTATCCAGAAGCCAAGCCCGGTACCATTCCGCGGTTTTTTCGAGCGTGACGTCAAGATTCCAGACAGGTTGCCAGCCAAGCTTGGTGCGCGCCTGTGCGCTATCGAGATAGAGCAAGTTCGCTTCATGCGGCTGAAGCTGGTCCGTGACATGCCAGCACAAGGTCTCCCACTGAGCTTTGAGTTTAGTTAGCACCTCAGATACCGTTCGGTTACCCTCTCGCTCTGGGCCGAAGTTCCAGGCCTCGGCATATGACTGATCGCCGCTGAGTAGTTTTTGACCTAGTAGCAAGTAGCCACTGAGGGATTCAAGAACATGCTGCCAAGGTCGTGTAGCTAGCGGTGCGCGGATTTCGAGTGATTGCTTTTTTTCGATTGCGCGGATGAGGTCGGGAATCAGGCGGTCTTCCGACCAGTCGCCTCCACCGATGACATTACCTGCTCGTGCAGTGGCTAACAAAGGTGACGAGTCCAAATGGAAAAAGGAGCTGCGATAGCTGGCAGCAACATGCTCAGTTGCTGCTTTTGAGGCACTGTATGGATCATGCCCACCGAGGGGATCGTTCTCACGGTATCCCCAAGCCCAGTCCTGATTCTCGTAGCATTTGTCTGTGGTTACGACAAGCACGGCCTTTACACTAGCTTGGTGGCGGCAGGCCTCCAAGATATTTGCCGTACCCATGACATTGCTACTCCAAGTATCGATTGGATCACGGTATGAACGTCTGACTAATGGCTGGGCAGCCAAATGAAAGACAATTTCAGGTTGGGTAGTGTCAAACACTCGCTGAAGTTCGACCAGATCGCGAACATCGATTCGCCGATCATCGATTGATAACCCGAGCGGGTCCCAATGATTCAGTTCTGTTTCGGGTGATAGGGCAACGCCTGTGAGGTCGGCGCCGAGTTCAGTCAACCAAAGTGAGAGCCAGCTTCCTTTGAAGCCAGTATGTCCGGTAAGCAGGACACGCTTACCGTGATAAACTCCGCCAAAATGAGTTAATCCCAGCATTTCCAAGGCGCTACACCAGATGCCCATAGCTGCTCAAGGCTGTTTTTATCACGCAGTGTATCCATCGGCTGCCAAAAGCCACGGTGCTCAAAAGCTTCTAGCTGTCCAATGCGGGCAATATGCTCGAGCGGTTGGCCTTCCCAAGAGCTTTCATCGTCCTCAATAAACTCAAGAACGCGCGGGCTAAGTACGAAGAATCCTCCATTGATCCAAGCGCCATCACCAGGCGGTTTTTCTTGAAAACCCAGAACGGAATCACCGCCTCGAACAAGCGCTCCGTATCGACCAGGCGGTTGCACGGCAGTGATCGTAGCGAGTTTACCGTGTTTTTTATGGAAAGCGAGCTGGGTAGCAATATCGATATCTGCAACCCCATCTCCGTAAGTAAAAAAGAAAGCGCCTTCATTGCGAACGTAATCACCAACGCGCTTCAATCGTCCACCAGTCAATGTCTGTTCTCCAGTATTGACTAAGGTTACGCGCCAAGGCTCGGCCTTTTGCTGATGTATCTCGATCTGACTTGAGCTCATATCAAAAGTGACATCAGAGGAGTGAAGCAGATAGTTAGCGAAATACTCTTTGATAACATATCCCTTGTATCCGCAGCAGATAATGAAGTCATTCACGCCATAAGCTGAGTAAATCTTCATAATGTGCCAAAGAATCGGCCACCCGCCAATTTCAATCATTGGCTTGGGTTTAAGGTGGGTTTCTTCGGAGATTCGGGTTCCGAGGCCGCCGGCGAGAATCACTGCTTTCATGCGTTGGTAACCAGGTTAGTGTTATTCGCGTTCGCAGTGTTTTCTATAGCGAGTTTAGAAGCACCGTCAGAGCGCCATTCACGATGACCAAAATAAGAAAATGAGATTGGCGCTATTTGATCGAATTTGTAGCCTAAGCTCATAATTTTCCTTGAGACACCTATCTCTGCGGCGATACACTCTCCGCGATTACGGCCAACGGGGAAGCCTCCAAGTTGCCTCATAATTTTGCCGGGCAACACCCAAACTAGCGACCGCAGGTGCTCGCCCGTGTCGCCGGGATTAATGCTCCAGCCCAGCATTGTATTGGTGTAGCACTGAACTCTGGGGCTTCTATGCCCGTCAACGTAATGATCGTTCTCCAGAGAATTCAATGGACTTCTTGATAAAGTGTTCCAAGCATGTGCCCATTTTTTGTTTATTGTCTCTCCAAGCATTGCAAGTGCGCAATCGCTTTCGAATTTTTTGATCGCGGCATTCAAAAAATCATGGTTTTTTAAAAAACATTCGTCTTGTAAGAAAATATAAAGATCATCGGATGTGTCATGTTTATATCCATGGTGCCAAGCTCCAATATTCATGCCAACATTTTTGTTAAAAATATGCGGAACATTCAAATTTATATTTTTATACTGGCAATCAGCATCATGGTTAATGGATACTAGAATGTTTTTTTGATAGCGAGACAGGTCATTGAGAAGCTGATTCAAGCTATCTGGCTCTCTTGCAGAATAGTAGGAAATAATGATTTTTAATTTCATGAGAAGGATCGTCTTATAATTTATGCGTGACCATGTACATACACTGCGGCGCTATTCTTCTCTGCGGTGAAATTTATACAAAATCCGAATTCCTTCGCCGAAAGGCTAATAGAATTTTCTTTGCTCCTTTTAAAAACGGTTTTTTGATTATCAAAGTTGCTCAAAAATAGAAATGAAAGTAGTCGCTCAATAAAAAATGATCTAGCCCTTGATTGGTAAGGATCGTCAGGGAATTCTGGTTGAAATTTAAGGCTGTCAGTGCATTCTATAAATCTACAGATTGGCTCAAATAAGCTTAAAATTGTTTCTTTGGGTAGTAGGCCTAAACTAATTCCCGGGAAAAAAAGTTTTGTAGCTGCAAAATCGTTTACCTGTTTTTTGCACAGGACGTCGGCTTGAATAGCCAACTCAAGTAAATTCAAAAAGTCTTTTTGGGAGTGTTTTCTTGCGTACTGGCCAAATATTCCATCAGGAAAAATCATCGGCCGCATGATCAAAAATCGACTCTTCTTATCCGATAGTAAATCTCTTTCGTTCAGCGCATCGCTGTGTGCGATGAACATCCCTGGGTAGTTACTAGCCGAGGTTCCAATTGGGTTTCTGACGACGACTTTTCGATGAGTGGAGATGTAGACCTGCTCTATCTCTTGCTCGCTAGATTTCAGTAGATCATGTATCACATACATAGTATGATCAGCCAAATAGCTACTGGTTGAGTTCAAATTTGGAATGCTTTTGATATGATTTCGTACGCTAAATTGAGGGCCAGAATGATTAAATAGATAATCGGATGTCGCTATTAAATTGAAGAAATTCGGCAACTGAAAAAGTGGTTCGCAATGAGAAATGTTAAAGTATGCAACTCCGTCCTTCACTGCCAGTTTCTGATTATCGACCATATTCTCAGTGTTGATCATTAAAATTTCTTCTTATCTAAATTCGCTGAATATATTTTTCGAAGTACTACTGCGCTTCTAATGGTAACAAGCAGTGCTCTTCTTCAATCAATGACGCCCATTTTTGGCGAATTTTTTCATCCGTGTGGTTTCTGGAAATTACGTTCTGTGCGATTTTCACTTTTTCGAAGAGTGGCACTGGATTTGTAATCGCAGACATAATTTCGTTACTCCGCAGGTTCATATAGATATTGCTAAATGATTGATATGAATCTAGGGGGTCGGCGGCTGTCGGCAAGCCCAGTGCGAGGGCTGTGAGTAGCCGGTTCGAACTTGCACCACTTTTCAGAGGGTCGGTCACTCCAGCTGGAATCCAACACATGTCAGCTAGGTGCGCAGCTTGAATCATGTCGTCGCGTGACCAAGGTATGACATTGATTTCCAAATTATCCAGATTGGGTCTGCTCAAGATTGTCGTTATCTCTTCTGGAAGCGGGTATAGATTTGTCATCGCGATTAAGCGAGCGGGGTTTGAATAGCTGTACCCGTTGCATAGGAAGTCGATCAAGTAGGGTAGATTAGATCCGTGGCCAAACCAAAGCGCGGTCGGTACAGTATTCCCTTTTTTTCGTGGCGTCAGGATCGGTACTTCAATGGGGTCCTCAATAATCGAAGTTGGACCGTTATAGTGCAATGTTAGATTTTGAACAAGCATTCGCGATGAGCATACAACGTGATCGCATAGATCAAGTGCAGCCCTGTAAAAACGTGCGTTTTCTGTGTTTCTAGCCAGATGATGATCGGTGTAGTCGACGATAATCTTTGCGCTGGATTTTTGACTGATGAGTCTGTTTATCCATCGCTCAGCCCTGTTAGGGTCGGAGATATTGTCAATTTTTCCAACTATGATGAGCTGCGGCGATGGTGCTGCAGAACCATCGGGGAATTGATTTTGTGATCCTTGCTCTTCAGCTGCTATAGCTCCAATGGCTGTCCTCAGGCGGATCGATGCGAGATTACTTTTCCGCAGTAATGATATATCTGCGGTTCGCATTGGTATTAACCACTCAATCAGCATACTATCTGTTCACACTAAGGTCTTTTCATTTACGCTGCGACTCTTGTCTGAAAATGCTTCTTTAAGTCAGCGTGCTCTGCAAGCCAAAGATCTGAAAAATCACACTCCATCGTTCCTTCAAACCACGGCCCACCTAAGGTGTAATGCACCGCTCTAAGTTTATCGTACTGTGGGGCATACCACCCTTCAAGATAATTCCAGCCTTTGTCTAACTCGCCGATTTCTGAGTCGTTTAGCCATTGAAGGCGATGTAGGTAGGCCGGCTCGGCTACGTCAACAACGTCAGGCGTTAACGCTCGCACGGCCGGATGAGCACAGTTGAACACCATGAACGACGACCAGTTCTTTCTAGGGTAGGGGTACTGGACGCAACCATCCATCTTGGATGTTTCTTTTGGTTGGTAATCGTGCTTAACGACGGATAATGCTTTGTTCGGGTCGATTTCCTCGATAACGCTGCGGATATCTGTTAGAAACAAGAAGTCACAGTCGACAAAGATGGCGTACCCTTCAATCCCAGCAAGATGAGGAGTGAGAAACCGTGTCAGACTAAATTCAGTCGCTGCAAGCGTGTCTACCGGGCGCTGATATAAGCCCTCGGCGCGTAATTCCGATTGGATCAGCGGGTGCACTTCGACCTGAGTTCGGTCTGTTCGCCTTAATATCGAGTGGCGACAAACCTCCCAGGCTATATCTTCCCTTGGGTCCCATCCGACGTAGACTTTGAGTTTCATGGCTCGCCTCTAATTGACTAGTACAACGAGGGAAGCAATTTAGGTGCCAGCCGGCTTGGCACGCTCCAACGTCGCTATTCACTTATAAAGCGGCAATAGTTAGCCATCAATGCGGGCCTTCGGCCATGAATTGCCGGCTTCAAATACTGAGATAAAGGGGAAGGTATTTTGAGGCTATCTAGATGGGTTGGTGAGGCCTTTTATGATCTTCGCGGCTTGCCCCACCGGCACGCCCCATTCGCCTGAGACAATTTGCCTAAGCAAAATTGCATTGGGGTACCAAGGTGAATCCATGGAGTTCAAATGCCAATACCAAAGCGGCGTATGCCAAGGAAGCAGCACCAGTGTCGGTTTTCCGATGGCTGCAGCAAGATGAGCTGTCGTGTTTGAAACAGTGACTACGACGTCGCAGGCGTCAATTAAAGCGGCCAAGCCCTCGATGTCCATTTTGTTTTCGATATGATCTAGCCGATGTACTTCGACCCGGTGGGCTTCGTTGATGCGACTGCGCTCCTCGGTGGTATCACCGTACTGAAGGTCTATGAAATCGACATTTTCAGTTTTTAAAACCGGCAGCATCTGCTCCAAACTGCACGATTTAGTCGGGCCATTCTTGGCGTGAAGGCTTTGCCATGACAGGCCTACCAGCAAGCGTGAAGGATCTTTCAGCCGCTTTCTAAGTTTAGTACTCTGACTTTTTTCAGACTTCAGAAACGGTGATCTGATGTTTTTGAAGTCATCAGCAGACCTTCTCAGCCAACGACCCATACTCGCCATGGTTATTTGGGCGCCAAATAGATCGTTACCCTTTTCAAGGGCAGCGACTTGTTTTGGCGAGGCAAACATCAAACCAGGAAAAGATCTGCGAAATAAATCGACGACACGTTCGTCGACGCATACCAGCGCCTCAATACCTGCAAGTTCTAAATCAGCAAGCATCCCGCCGTAGAAGATCTGGTCGCCCAAGCCTTGCTCTGGCAATACCAATAGCGGCTTTGAAAGCCTTCCGCCATCCCAATCGGGTGCCAACCGTTGGATCAGGTTGGATATGAAGTGGTTTTCGTCAAACTTACTGTCTAGACGGCTTTCATACAAATCCCAGCCCTCAGCAAACTTTCCCTCTGTTAGCAGTGCAATAGCCTTGTTGCTTCGTCCAATGGCATTGTTCGGATCGATTGCCAATAATTGATCGTAGTACTGGTAAGCCTTTTCAAATTGATTTAGCTCTTTATAGATGTTTCCAAGATGTTCGAGCGAAACAATGTGAGTAGGGTCAAGTTCAAAGGCTTTGGTGAATGCCTGTATCGCCTCATCAAATCTGGCGAGTTTTCTCAGCGCATTACCGTAGTTGTAATACGCCAGCGCAGCTTTTGGGGCATAACGAATAGCGGCAGCGATTAGCCGCTCGGATTCTTCGAACTGGTCCTGCTGAAACGCTGCTACGCCTAGCATATGCAGGGCGTCTGGCTGCGTCGGCATAAGCTTCAGCACCTGCTTGTATGCGGCCTCCGCTTTATCGAGCTCGCCGGCTTTGTGTAGTTCACGGCCTTGTACAAACAAGCGTTCGGCCTTGCTGGCGACCGATTTATTCGCTAATTTCATTGACACAGTGTCGATCTGAATTCATCTAGCGCGATGGCGGTGGTTTCAATGACTTCCTGCCACAAACTAGGTTTTTTTTGCCTGATCAGCGTCGCGGTGGGGTACCAGGGCGAGTCGATACGGTCTCGATGCCAATACCAAAATAGCGAGGGCGAGTTGGGTAGCATGACGAGCGTTGGTTTGCCGAGTGCAGCGGCGAGATGCGCGGTAACGTTAGAGGTAGTAATAACGATATCGCAGGACGAAATCAAAGCAGCTAAACCGTCGATATCATCCTTGTTATCAATTTCATCAAGATGCTGAACTCGAATGCCGTGGGTTTGCTGTAGATGTTCGCGCTCTGCGGCGGTATCCCCATATTGCAAGTCTACAAATTCAACCCCATTACATGAAAGTATTGGTTGAAGAGCCGCAAGCGTGATGCTCTTATCAGCACCAAAATCGGCATTTTTACTTCGCCACGATATACCGCACACGATTCGGTTGGGCCTTGCTAATTTTTTTCTTAGGTGGCTCGTCTTTGCTCGGTCAGATTTAAGGTAAGGCGTTCTCACTCTGCCCAAGCCATCAGTATCTGATCTGAAAAACTTGCCCAAGCTACCAAGATGAATTTGTGCAGAGAATAGACCGTACTGAATGCACTGTTCAGTATTGATGTCGTAAGGTGAGGAGAAGCTTAGCTGTTCAAAAGATCTTTGGAATAAGGGTACGAGTCGTGGCTCAAGGCACACCATAGAGCCTGGTGCAACTTCTTCTAAGTCTGCCAGCATGCCAGCAAAAAAAATCTGGTCACCCAAGCCTTGCTCCGGGATGACTAAAATGGGTTTATTGGTGGGTTTACCATCCCAATCTGGTGCGACTCGGTCGATTGATCGCGACTGGCCGACGCGGATAGCCATGTCCCACTTCAAACGCCAGTCATAGTGATCCCAGCTGCTACTAAATTCTCCTGAGATCAATAAGGCTAAGCCTTTGTTGTAGTGGGCATCCGGCGCGTTGGGATTAATTCGAAGTGCAGCATCGTAGTACTCAAGTGCCACCTTGGTATCGCCCATCGCCTGTAAAATTAGGCCAGTGAGTGATAGCGCATCGGTGTATTTGGGTTGAAGCTTAATTGCCTGCTTTAGGCTGAGTAGCGCCTCATCGTATCGCTTTAGCCGATTCAGGGCATTCGCGCGGTTGTAGTGAGCCACGGCCGCATTCGGCACCAGCCTTAATACCTGGTCGTAGCTGGCTAATGCTTCATTGGCTCTGCCTAGCTGTAATAGCGCGCTTCCGCGATAGGAATGTGCATTAGGGTCACGTGGTGAAAGCTTTAGTGCTTCTTCCTCTGCCTCTAATGCCTCCAGAAATCGGCCCTGAATAATCAGCTGGAGGCCTTGCTGAACCAGCGCGGACGCCCGCTCAGCTTTGCCCCCCTTTACTACCGCATGCATAGTGTTACTGAATACCCGCTAACGTCAGCGCGACTGTATCGATGACATCTTCCCAGCGGCCAGAATCTGAACGTCTGAAGAGGCGTGCGCTTGGGTACCACGGCGTGGTGTGTGAATCACGATTCCAGTACCAGAAGAGGGCGTCATTATTTGGTAGCATAACGATGACAGGTTTGCCCAAAGCAGCAGCGAGGTGAGCAGTAGTATTCGATACGGTGACGACGATATCGCAGGCGCCGATCAATGCAGCAAGATCATCTAGATCATTATGGTTGTCTACATCATCAATATGACGAATATCGATACCATGATTTTTGGTGAGTTGATCACGTTCTTCAGCGGTGTCGCCATACTGAAGATCAACAAATTCAAATCCTGGTAGCTGTAGTACTGGCATGAGGGCTTCGAGACTGAGGCTCTTGCCTACACCATAGTCTGCATTTTTACTTAGCCAAGAAATACCGCAGACAAGCTGTTCAGATTGCTTGAGATTGGCGCGTAATTCGTTACTTCGGCCAATGTCTGCTAGCAGGTATGGTGACTGTATCGCTGACAATGATTCTGTGTTGGGTCTGTAAAGCTTACCCAGGCTTCCTAGATAAATTTGAGCATCAAACTGTGTTTCGTTGATTTGATCTGGGCGGATAAAATTCAGCGTAGGCATCGAGCGCTTGAACAGCGGTACCAATCTCGGCTCTACACACACCGTTGCATTCGGTACTTGCTTGGCCAAATCTGACAGCATGCCCGCAAAGAATATTTGGTCACCTAAGCCTTGTTCACCAATCACCAGTAATGATTCTGGTTGACCGTAGCCGTACCAATCTGGCGCCAGCTGTAAACGTTGACCACCCAAGAATTTACGAATGCTGGTATCGCTATCCAGCCGGCGTTCATATAAGCGCCAACCCTCTTCAAGCTTCATACTATTGAGTAAGAGCAGGGCGCGGTTATAGTTGGCTTCGGCATGCGCTGGGTCGATCATCAACGCGCTGTCGTAAAACGCCATCGCCTCAGTCACCATGCCCAGGTCTTTTAACGTACTGGCGCAGTTTGCATAGGCTTCTAAATAGTTCGGGTTGAGGGTAATGGCCGTGCCATACGCATCGATCGCCCCCTGGAAATCTTTTACGTCTCTCAGCACGTTCCCATAAAAGAAATGAGACTCGGCGCGGCGTGGCTCAGCAATGATTGCATGCTCGAGTACAGCCAGTGCTGCTTCGTAATTGCCCAGCTCTCGATTGCAGAGGCCAATACCAATGAATGCTTCGACGTCCTGGCCCAAAATCGCGAGTACGTTTTCATGCGTTTCGCGGGCACCGGCGTAGTCTTCTAGTTTGAATTGCGCCTTGGCCAGGTTCTGCATAGTGTGAACAACGCCAGGATTCATCTCCAACGAGCGTGCAAACATGGTGACGGCGTTGGCGTAA
>Ga0169931_10003671_pt1 | contig 24244 bp, 20 predicted proteins | sample Kivu_15m_20L_FD_129675 | JGI IMG/M metagenome (GOLD analysis project Ga0169931, IMG submission 129675) | Freshwater microbial communities from Lake Kivu, Western Province, Rwanda to study Microbial Dark Matter (Phase II) - Kivu_15m_20L... | ecosystem: Environmental > Aquatic > Freshwater > Lake...
ACCCACCATCGCAGCGCATGACAAATCTCAATCTCCGTAGGGTGGGTCGCAACCGCGAAAATCACTCACCACTCAAAACAAACGTCACCGCGGTGCGCACCCACCATCGCAACTTCACCCCCCAGCCTTCTCCAACCCCAACAACTTCCGTGCGTTGCTTCGGAAAATCTTCTCCTCAACCTCCGCCGGCAAAGCCATCTCTTCAAACAGCGCAAACTGCTCAACCACTTGCTTGTCCGCTAAATAATCAGTCCCGAACATCATCCGGTCAGCGTGCCGCAACAAAAATGCTTTGCCGAATTCCAAATTCCGACGAATCGCACTGTGCCCACTCCCCGCAGACAGGTCACCGTACAGATTCGGATACTTTGTCAACAAACGGTCCAAGGCACCACCTGGCTTTACCGGGCCCTTGGGATAGCCATGCAAATCACCTTGATTCACTTCAGCCGAAATCGAAGCCCACCAGCCTGGACCATGCCCGATTAACTTCACATCTGGCACTTCCTGCAACAGCTTTTCCAGCCCGGGCAAGCCTGGCTTATCCCAATTCCGGTCATTGTCCAGGTGAAACAGCACCGGGAAGCCAACTGCTGCACAGGCACGCATCAAAGCAATATTTTTCGGGTCATCGATCGCCCCGCCCCATTTATGCTCGCCCATCCCCACCGCGCCCGCATCTCGGTAACGTTTCAGAATGTCTGTAAACTGATCACCCGCCGCCATCACGGCTGTCCGTGGATCGACAGCACAGAACGGAATCAGCCGATCGCGAAAGGGCTTGGTCTCTTTCAGAACCCACTCCGAGGTGATCGGATAGAACCAAGCTTCCGGTGAAATCAGCGGCAGGATCACCGCCTGTTCGACGCCGTACTGGTCCATCCACTCCAGCAGCATCTTAGGAGTCAACTCCCCGCGTTCGTTCCAAGGCTGGCCGAGGTGCACGTGAATGTCGACTTTCCCGCGTCGTCGCCAGCGATCTAAACGGCGGATATTCTCGGACGCAGACGATGAGCCTGACATAGACGCCCCGAGCACCCCAACCCCGAACGCTCCCGCTGCGATCCGCAGCAACTCGCGTCGATGAGGTCGACTCTTAGACGCTTCACCTTGATGTCCCTCAAACGGATCGCTCATTTTTCCCTCTTCTCAGTTTCGCAAACTTTGCAGGTAGGCACTCAAATCAGCTAAGTTCTGCGGGGTTAACTCGTCCGCCAGATTTTCCGGCATTAAAGATTTGGATGTGCTGCGAATCTCTTCGACCTCCGCGCGATTCAGCAGCACGCTCTCGCCGGTCGATGTTTTCAAGTCAATCGTTGTTCCACTTTCCCCCGCGATGACACCCAGCAGCACACGTCCATCCGCCATCTGAACCGAGTACGCCAGATAGCGGGAATCCACCTCGCGATTCGGGTCGAGCACATGCAGCAGCAAATCCTCTCTCGTCCGATAAGCATACCCGACAAGACTCGGCCCAATCTCGGCCCCCTCATTCTCCAGTCGGTGACAATTTGCGCAGTGCTTCTTGAAGGCAACTCGCCCCTCCTCTGCCGTTCCCTCCAAGCCCGCGACTGCCAGCCGCGTGGTCTCAATCAACCTCTCTCGCTGCTCGCCACGACTCGCAGCAAACAATCTCTCGGCCCGCTGGCGCAGCGCCTCGTCTCCAAGCTCCTGCAACTGTTGTCGATTACTCGCCGGCACAAGCACACCCGGCACCGCGCCCGACTCCACTGCATCGAGCAGCAACCGAGTAGCATCAACATCCGCGCTTAAAACGGAAACCGCTTTTGTCCGCAGTTCCGGGGATAGTTCAGGCAAAGCGTCGACAACCTGTTGGAAAATCACCTGAGACTTCAGCCGGCCAACTAAATCTATCGCTCCGCGGCGAATCTCAGGCAATTCATCGTCGGCAAACAGGTCCTGCCAAAGCAGCATCGCCTCATCTATCGGCAACTTCACAAGCAAGCTCATCGCACGCACTCTTTCGGAGACAGAAGTCTGCCGATCGCGCGACACCTTGGCAGCTCGCGTCACCAATTTCTGGCTCAAACTCTCACCTGCGGGGACTCCGGCCCGAGCAGCCCAAGCATCCAGTTGCGTCTCGCGTTCGGGGCTTCCACCGCTTGCCGAACTCCAGAGCGACGCAGCCAGAGCCGGACGCGAATCGAGCTGACCCTCGATCGCAGTCACGAGCCGCTTTCCATCCTGATCATTGCCCGAGCTTGCAATTTGCCGAGCCAACTCCTCCAAAAAACTGAAATCTCTTTCGCGAACCTCACCGACTATCGCCCGCAAATATTGCTCCAGCAATTCGGAACGGAGATTCGCTGCGGAACTGAGGATCGCCAATCTCTCCCAAGCATCCGTTTCATTCAGGAAAGCAAGCCGCGCGAATTCTGCGGCGGTCTCTTTGTCTGTATCCCCCGCTAGTGAAAATGCCGCCGAGACGCGCACCCGCTGATCCACTCCACTTAGCAACCGTCTTCGCATTCTCTGCCACGGCTCACTGTTTCGCCCTCTCGCCAACCGCAAACCATGCACTTGCAAATTGGGGTCGGAATCGTCCAACACTTTTAAAAGCAGCTCATCACTCAACCGCCCCCAATCGTGCAGCAGATAAAGCCCCAGCAACCGACCTTGAGGCGGTTGCGGTTCACGCAACCACCGCTCAACCGTCTCGCGCGATGCTGGATCATCGCGTTCCCGCAGCAGCCTTGCCGCCGTTCGTCGATGCCACCCATTGGAGTGCCCCAGCATCTCCACCAGTTCATCCACCGAATCTGTCTCACCCGGCAGCTTCCGAGTCGGGATTCTTTGTTCTTTGGACACAATCCGACAAAGCCTCCCGCGGTCGTTCCCGCTACTGAGGTCCAGTTGCCGCTTAATCGGCTCGGGCAAACTCGCCGGATGCTCAACGACTTCCCGGTACATGTCGAGCACCCAGAGCGCCCCGTCTGGACCATTGACTAGTTGCACCGGCCGAAACCAATTATCGCTTGAGGTAAGAAATTCACTCGCCTGCTCAATCCGCTGCGCAGACTTGACCAGCGCCTCATCCCTCACCTGCTTGCGATGGACCAAGTTGCTACCGGCATCGCCAACAAACAAGTTTCCGCGGTAGTCCTCAGGTAGCGCATCGCCGTCGTAAAAACAAATCCCGGTCGCCCCCGAAAAATATCCTGATGCCTTACCGCCACCCTCAATCGGTCCTTTGGCTCGGCCTTGGATTCGCATTTCCGTCCGAGCTACACGCCAGCTCTCCACGGGGCTCGAACGATAGATCGGAGCAGCCGATCCTTCGACGGCGATATTGACCCGCAGCGACTGGCTGCGGAGCAGCGGATTAGCGGCCAGCTCGCGATCATCAATCACGATCTGCTGGCAATGGTCGCTGTTCGAACAGACGTAGCGGTTACCCCAACTATCAAATGTCTGCCCAAACTGCCCCCCGCCCGTTGTCGCTTCAAGTTCACCAGTTCGCAGGTCGATCACAAAATCACGACCTCGTAGCGAGATCGCTTCTGCCTCCTTCGGCGGTAAGACCGCCGAAGCAAACGGCCAAGGTTCAGCGACTCTGCGAACCTCGCTCGGATTTCCGCCACTGGCGCCGTAAAGTTTTCCATCTACTCCAAATTGCAAGTTGTTCAGCAGCTGCTGGATGTTTGTTGTGCCAAAACCTTCATACAAAACAGTTCGCGAATCGGAGCGGCCATCACCATCGTTGTCTTTGAAAAAAATCAGCTGAGGCGCATCGCCCACCAGCACTCCGCCATGCGTGCAAACAATCGCCGTCGGATTCCGCAGCCCCTCAGCAAAGACGACCGACTGTTCAAGCGTTCCGTCGCGATCAGCATCAACCAATCGCCGAACACGCCCAATCCCCTGCTCGCCCGCCTCAGAGTAACCCCGCATCTCGACCACAAACGCCCGTCCAAACTCATCAAAGTCCAAAGCCACCGGGTCGCAGACTTTAGGTTCGGCCGCGGCGAGTTCCAAGTTCAAGTCACCGGATAATCGAAACGTCAATCGCGCCGCATCCGGCTCGGTCGCCACGAGCCGCGGCAACCGTGGAAGTTCCTGAGCAGAGACCGATGCAACAACCGACCACGCCGCCAGCAAACCCGCCAAACAGCGACTCAGCCGGCTCTTCCAGCCCCGCTTTCTCTCCTGCTTGGTTCCAGCCATTTCCCCAAATCCCCGGGTGACAAAGTAAATGAATCTGCCGTTATTGTCGGACATCGCCCTGCCAACCGCAATTCGGCGGTACCTTGCGACTAGCCAAACCCGAAAGCGGAACTATACTTTACACTGTTAGGTGATTTAACAGCGTTAAGTGACCATTCGCCTCTCCGGTTAACTCCAGAGCTCTTGCGGAAACAACCCTGCACGCCCATTTCCCGCTGAAACCACCCATCCCACCGGGGCTTGAATCTTGAAAGCAAACAAATCGAGAGTCCAAACAACCGCAGTTGGCTCGGTCAACCAGCGCGATCGACAGAAGCGAGAAACTCGCGAGCGAATCGTTGCGGCCGCCACTAAATTGTTGCTGCGCGAAGGGCCAGACGCTTTCTCGATGCGAAAACTAGCCAGCCAGATCGGCTATACCGCTACCGCTATCTACTTCCATTTCCCCGACCGCGAAGCGCTCCTGAGCGAAGTCGTCGACCGCCAATTTCTTAAATTCCGCAGTTCCTTCGAGCAAGCCGCGGCGATTGCTGACCCAATCGAACGACTTCGCGCCATGGGACTGGCATTCGTCCAGTTTGCGGTTGAGCATCCCGCGCTCTACCACAAGCTATTCCTCATTCCCCTCGACAATATCCCCAAAGGTAGATTTGTTGAGAAAGGGAATCCGTCTCAGGATTGCTACGCCCTGCTGCACTCGACAGTTGTCGCTGGACTACAACAGAATCGCTTTCTCCCCCAGCATCGCAACTCCCAATTGATCGCTCAAGTCTTTTTTGCAGGCGTACACGGACTCGCCGCTCTTCACTTAGTCAAAGGCAATGACGACTGGTTTGAATGGACCGACTTGTCAGAGCGGGCCCAAGTCATGGTCGATGGTCTTATCAACGGACTCTGTGGCCCCTCAGAAGCACTTGCGAATACCACCGCGACGAAGCCAAAGAAATTACCCCAGCCTAAGTCAACGAAAAGTTCCACCGCGAAAAACAAACCGGCAAAACCTACAACTGATTCCTCCAAGTCTGCGAGGAGACGCCGATGAATTGGGTTGCTTGGCGCATGCTGGTGGGAGATACCACCAAATATTTCGGCTTGGTTTTCGGCATCTCCTTCGCCACGTTGCTGATGACACAACAGATCTCGATCTTCGTCGGCATCATGAAACGGACTGCCAGCCAAGTCCTCGATGTCCGCGACGCACCGATCTGGATTATGGATGCCAAAACCCGTTTCATTGATGAGGCACCCGCCATCCCCGATACCGACCTGATGCGAGTCCGCAGCGTTCCGCAGGTCGCTTGGGCAGTAAAACTTTACAAAGGCCAAGTTACCGCACGCCTGGAATCCGGCGACTTCCGCGCTGTCATTCTCTTCGGCCTCGATGACTCTACCCTCGTTGGGGCCCCCAGCGAAATGCTCGCCGGCTCGCTCTCCGACCTGAACCAACCCGACGCTGTAATCATCGACAAAGCAGGCTACGAGTACATGTGGCCCGACCAACCTCTCCAACTCGGCCGAGAGTTTGAGCTGAATGACCGCCGGGCTCGGCTTGTCGGAGTCTGTAAAGCCTCAGCGCCTTTCACTACTCTTCCAGTGCTCTACTCCCGCTTTTCAACTGTTCGAGGCTTCGTCCCCCGACAACGCAATTTGATGAACTTCATTCTCGCTCAACCACGCGAAGAAAATAACGCCCAAGCTACCTGTTCGGCGATTACCGACCAGACCGGCTTGGCGGCCTACACTCGCAATGAATTTTTCTGGAAAACCGTCGGCTATTTCCTCTCCACCACGGGCATCCCAGTCAACTTCGGAATCACCATTGGTCTGGGCTTCCTCGTCGGAGCTGCCGTGACCGCGCAAACCTTCTACCTCTTTACTATCGAAAATCTCAAGCAATTCGGCGCACTTAAGGCGATGGGCGTTACCAACTCACGTATTCTGCTGATGGTCGGACTGCAGGCACTCCTCGTCGGTTTTGTCGGCTATGGAATCGGGATCGGATTGACGGCCGGATTTTTCGAAGTGACAAAAAATATTACTCACCTGGCCGGACTCTACCTCCAACCGCTCGCCGCAATCGGCGTCGGTATCGCCGTGATCGTCATCATTCTGCTCTCGGCAATTGTCGCCTCAATCAAAGTCCTAGTGCTTGAGCCGGCTGTCGTTTTTCGAGGTGGATGATGTCACAGAACATTGCCCTGAATTCAGTTACGCCCGCTACCACAACGAACCCCAACGGTCCGCCGGCGGTTCGCTGCGTTAACTTGACCAAGGAGTTCGGTCGCGGTGACACCCGAATCACGGCCGTCAATCAGGTAACCTGTGATGTTAACCCCGGCGAAATGACCTTGCTGATTGGCCCATCAGGTTGCGGGAAGACAACCCTGATTTCAATCATCGCCGGTTTGCTCAACCCCACTTCGGGTGAAGTTTCAGTATTCGGCCAATCTCTCGACCAACTCCGCGGCAGCCGCCTAGTCCAGTTTCGCGCTCGCAATATCGGCTTCGTCTTCCAGCAATACAACCTGATGCCGACCCTCAACGCTGCGGAAAACGCAGCCGTGCCTCTGCTGATCGCTGGTGAGTATCGACGCCGCGCCGTCGCCGCAGCAGAACAGGTCCTCGAATCCGTCGGCTTGGCTGAGCGTTCTAAATCGCTTCCTTCCCAACTCTCCGGCGGCCAGCAACAACGCGTCGCCATTGCCCGCGCTCTCATTCACCAGCCTCGCATTCTCGTCTGCGATGAGCCCACCGCTGCCCTCGACACGCAGTCTGGGCGAAACGTGATGGAGTTGCTCGCGCGGGTCGCAATCGATCCCCGCCGTGCCGTAATCGTCGTGACCCATGATGCCCGGGTCTACCAGTTCGGTCAGCGTGTCATCAGCATGTCCGACGGTCGCATCGAGTCCATAGTCAATCATCCTGAAAACGTGAAAGGCCACCAGTGATTCGCTTTCTTCGGAATTGGTTGCTCCCGCTCGTCTCAATCTCACTACTCCTATTCGGGACGATGCACATGCTCACCGCTGCCCGCGGTCAACCTCCCATTGAGCCACCAGTGTCACCTCCCCGCAGTCCATTCGGGGAGACGATCGCAGCGAGCGGGATCATCGAGCCCCGAAGCGAGAACATTTCCGTTGGCAGTCCATTTTCTGGTGTGATTCTCGAAGTCTTTGTTTCGGCTGATAAAGTCGGCTCCCCGGTCGAGCAGGGAGCTCCTCTGTTTCGGATCGACGACCGACACCTGAAAGCCCAACTGGCCGTAGAGCAAGCTTTGCTCGCCACTCCGCGGGCTCAACTTCAAAGACTTGATGCGCTGCCGCGTCCAGAGGAAGTGAAACCAGCCGAGTATCGCGTAGTCGCCGCGAAAGCTCGACTCCAATCCTCCACCGACGCCTTTGAGCGAGCGGTAAAATTGCGACAAAACGCAGCTCTACCGGAAGCTGAAATTGTCACTGCGATTCAGGACAAGGAGTTTGCTGTAGCCGAGTTGGCTCGAGCCGAATCGGAGCTTGATCTCCTTAAGGCCGGAGTCTGGGCTCCCGACCGACAAATTATCGAAGCCAACCTGCTGGCAATCGAAGCCCGCATTCAGCAAATCGAAACCGAAATCGAACGGTCTCTTGTTCGAGCTCCCCGTGCAGGAGTTGTCCTACAGGTTAATCTTCGCCCCGGTGAGTATGTTGGAGCATCCGCCGGTAGAGACCTGATCGTACTGGGCGATATGGAGCGTCCACATGTTAGAGTCGATATCGATGAGCATGAAATTCCCCGATTCCTACAAGGCGCTCCAGCCACTGCCATGGTGCGAGGAGACCTTCAGCATTCGATCGACCTAGATTTTGTTCGGGTCGAGCCATTCGTCATCCCCAAACAATCACTCACGGGACAGAACACGGAACGAGTCGATACGCGAGTGCTTCAGGTAATTTATGCAATTCGCAACGTTGACCGTTCCATCTTTGTTGGACAGCAAGTGGACGTCTTCATCCGCGCCACGCCCATCACCGACACGACTCCTCCCACCAAATCCGAAAAAGAAAAACAAAAGCATTAAAAGCGACTTGTCAAAGTCAACTCTTTTCCAGACGATACGGGCTTGAAATCGACTTCGACGATGAGTCGCTCTCCGTAGAATTCAACAAATGCCGTACGGCAGCATGATGGAGCAATCGATTGGGCATTGATTTCAACCACTGGACCACGTGGCCGGCTCTTTACCTACTCAGCGAATGGGTGATTCGGATCGCCATGCTGCTCTGGATTCCCAACCGCCGCTCTCCCGAAGCGGCAAAGGGATGGCTGCTGCTGATCTTCTTTCTCCCCAGCCTCGGCTTCTTGCTCTACTGGCTTATCGGTCGACCGACGATGCCCGCTGGTCGCCGCCGAATGACCGAAGAGCTGATGCAAAAACTGCAGCCCGTTGCCGAGCGTTTACGCGGCAGTCCCAACGTCACGCATCCCGATGTTGGCCCCGATTTAAATACTGCCGTGACGTTAGCCTCCAATTCCGGTCGCCTCCCAATCCTTGGCGGCAACTCGCTGGAACTCCTCAACAACTACATGGCCAGCATCCAGCGACTCGCAGATGACATCGACACGGCCCAGCATCACGTCCACCTGCTCTACTACATCTTCGCCGCTGATGACGTTACGCAACCGGTGATCGCCGCTTTGAAGCGGGCCGTCCAGCGCGGCGTCCAGTGCCGCGTCCTCGTCGACTCACTCGGCTCCAAGAAAATGCTCCCCGGCCTGCGCAAGGCACTCGAGGGCAGCGGCGTGCAATTAGTCGAAATCCTCAAGACGGGACTCTTCGAAACGCTCTTTCGCCGCGGCGACCTTCGGAATCATCGCAAGATTGCGGTCATCGATGGCCGCATCGGCTACACCGGCTCACAAAACCTAATCAGCCCCACCTTTAAAGCAGGGATCACCTACGAAGAACTCGTCGTGCGCGCCACCGGACCGATCGTGCTCGAACTCCAATTCGTTTTCATTTCCGATTGGCATCTCGAAACCAAAGAGATCCTCAACTCGATAGAGATTTTTCCAGATCCCAACACAACGGGAACGCAACCCGCACAAGTCTTGCCGAGCGGACCGACTTACTCCAGTCAAAGCACCCAGCGGATCGTCGTGCTCCTGATTCACAATGCGCGCCAGCGTGTCGTCGTCACCACGCCGTACTTCATTCCCGATGAGTCGTTGCAACAGGCACTCCAGACTGCCGCGATGCGCGGGGTTGACGTACACCTGGTTGTTTCAGAGGTCGAGGACCAATTCCTCGTCGGCCAAGCGCAAAAATCTTACTACGGCGAACTGCTGGAACACGGTGTAAAAATCCACCTCTTCCAAGGCGAATTCCTCCACGCCAAGCATCTCAGCATCGACGAAGAAGTTTGCCTGATTGGCTCGAGCAATATGGATATCCGCTCATTCATCCTCAACGCGGAAATCAGCATCTTGGTTTACGATCAAGCTCTAACCAAGGACCTGATCGCCGAGCAACAGCATTACTTCGCCCGCAGTCGCCAGCTTCAGCTCTCCGAGTGGAAGGGGCGGTCCTACGGCCAGCAGCTCAGCCAGAACGTTTGCCGCCTGCTTAGCCCTCTGCTTTAAATTTTAAAAGGACCGGGCAGCTTTCTTTTAATTCGAATGTTAACAAATCAAAGCAGCTGCTGCTTAACCCGCAATTAACTGGCTCGATTCGCTGCGAATTTCGGCTAGAGAATGCTCGAACTCTGCCGAGCTGACACCTTATAAGTCCGACGCTAGCGAAAGCCGGCATTGATGAAATCCAGGTGAGTCTCTACTCTCCTGCTCCCCGCGTAACTAATATGGGAAGCTTGGCAAATCCCCCGCCTCCCGCTCGCCATTTTTCCGTTCGACCAAACAAAATGCCCGCCATTTTCTCACCCAAAAAACTGTTCACGGCGGCGCTCGTTCTGGTGCTGATCCTCTTGGGCCCCGTTCCTCTGCTTCCGCCTGACCTGCTCGTCAAACGCACCCAACAACTACTCGGAGGCGAAGAAAAGATCGCTTACCTCGTCTCGACAATCGGCTTTCAAGCTCTGTACTACGGGCTGATTGGCGGATTGACCGGCGTCTCACTTACCCGCTTCGGATCGCGCCGCGCAAGGCTCGTGCAACTGGCTCTGGCTCCCCTGGCGCTGGTTGCCTTGCGCAGCTTCGTCTACCTGCTCAACTCCGGCGACTTTCCCGTCGGCACCAATTCGGCTGTTGCGATCACAGCTTGTTTCTTCGGCGTTGCGGCCGGCGTTGCTCTGCTCTATCGGCAGTGGCAACCGCTGCTGATCGTCACCGCAGTCACTGGCCTGGTCGGTGCCTGGACATTCCTCGGAGGAATTTCAAACACGACCCGCAAAGCAACTCTCGAACGGTTGCAGCGGCTTGGTGCCAGCGCCGGCCAACTCCCTAGCGGTGATGAGCGATTACCCGCGATTATCAAAAACCTTTTTGCGCCACTTCAAGGCGAAGACACTTCAGCAGGCCGCCTCTCCGCGAATCGCTCGGCCATCCTCGCCATGGGTATCGCTGTCGGCGACGAAAGTTTTGCCAAATTCGCAAGGATCGAGCTCGATGCTCCGATCCTGCAGCAACTACACCAGGTTCGCAATGGCACGACACTCAATGGCCGAGCCGACTGGCCGCGGCACTTTGCCCTCAGCTCGGCAATTGCCGTCGCCACTCATCCGTTCGTCAGTAACGCGAGCGGGCTTTTGAAAGAGGAACTCGACTCCCTTTCCGGCGGCAGCGGCTTCTCCTTCGGCGATCTGCTGGCCGATCGATCCGGAATCCGTTTCGCAAATGCGGCGACTCGCTCCCGAGAATCGGCTCAAGCTTTTGCCGAGCTGGCCGCAACCGAATTCCAGGCAACGGTTTTTTTCCCAGCAAGCGCGGATATGCCTGAAAATCTCAGCGCCGAAAAATTCCGCCAAACGATCGGCTTAGTCGGCAGCCCTCGATACCAAGAGCTCATTCGAGAGATGGAGCAGCGACTGGACGGCTGCGAGTGGCTGCAAGGGCACTAGTCCCACCCAGCCAAGCAGTGATGAGCCGTTCGACGCAAAAAGAAGCAGCAGAAGTAGAAGTTCAGCAAACCATCAGTACACGGCTCTTCGCCCCGACAGGGCGCTTTATCGTAGCGTAGGGTAAGCGAGGCTCTACGAGCGCAACCCTACGAAACCTATTCCACCCCTACTCCACCACCGCGATATACCGCACCAGCGCCTCTTCCAGCCGCTGGCGATCAACATTCTCCGGCACGACAAACAGCGCCATCCGGCCAGACCACTCAGCTACGTGGCAAACTTCCTCTACCGCATGGTACTGCGGCCGGTCTCGATAATCGTCAAACAACACTCGCGTCCCGGCTGCCGCTTGCAACAATGTGTAGAGAAAGCAAGCGACTCGAAATTGCCCATCAATCAACACCAAGTCGGGCTGATCTAATCGAAATTTCCAAGGCGCCGCCAAGTAGTCGCCCACCTGATGACGCTGCTCATCGGGAATCAATCCGCTACCGTCCAAAGTCAACTGCAAACCAACTTCAATCAGCTTTGCCCGCTCAGCCGCTTCGCCGGCTTCTGCCTGAACCCGTTCCAACCTGCTTGGGAACAAATCAACCGAAACGACTTCCGCAGCTGTCTCGCGCAGCATCCAGACCGTCGAGCCGCCACAGCCATACTCGCCGTAGTGTCGACACGTTTTGGCCAACTCCATGAACAGCTGCCCATCGCCACCAAAAAGCGGCGTCTCCAGCAGCAGCCCCTCGTCAGCCTCTTCCTCATCCAGAGCAAAGACTTCCGTAAACGCTCGGTCCCAGCGCAATGGATTCAGCCGACCGATCAACCCAGTCATCGACTTCCAATTCGACTCCATCCAACCCATGGTGCGCACTCCTCAACACCGACCGGCGATTCCAATACAGCGACGAAAACCAAGAATTCAACGGGTCACTGAACCAATTACGCTATCCCGCTGAACTACCGCTGTCAATTTGAGTTGGAAATCGATTGCTAGCACGGCTCGCTCAAGATTCTTCAGCCGAGCGCAGGATCTTTTCCATCGCTTTCCCTTTAGCCAACTCGTCGATCAGCTTGTCCAAATAGCGGATCTCCCTCATGAGCGGCTCTTTGATCTCCTCAACGCGAATCCCGCAAACGACTCCTTTAATTAATTTCCGGGAAGGATTCAGTTCGGGGGACTTTGTGAAGAAGGTCTCAAAGTCCGTTTTGTCCTTCAATTGTTTGGCCAGCTGCTTGGAACTGTAACCAGTCAACCAGCAGACGATCTCGTCGACCTCCGCCTTGGTGCGTCCCTTCTTCTCCGCCTTTGCCACATAATGCGGATAAACACTGGCGAAAGTCATTTTGTAAACGCGTTCAAAATTCATCGATTGAGTTCCCGGCCCAAGCGAACCGACAAAGGTTGGCCGATTGCATGCTCGCAGCTGATTTTATTTCTTTCCGATGGCCTCTGTCACCATGGCGTTGGCGAAAAGCGGTTCTTTCGCCTCAAAGACGCCTTCGTTTCCGGGCATCCCGGACCATCGAATCAAGTCGGCTGGCCAGTCAATAAAAAACGCGAGGGGACATCACTGCCCCCTCGCGCGCGGTATTCAAATTGCGTTCGAATTACTATCGCAGCAGCGACAGAACCAACTGCGAAGTCTGATTCGCACTCGACAGAACCGAAGCACCAGCTTGAACCAGAACCTGGTTGTTGGTGAAGTTCGAGATTTCTTCGGCGAAGTCGGTGTCGCGAATCACAGATTCAGCGTTCACGGTGTTTTCCAAAGTCGCTCGCAGGTTGTTGGCGGTCGCTTCCAAGGTGTTCGACTGGAAGGCACCCAGCTTGCTGCGGAGACCGGCGACTTCTTCAATCGCAGCGTCGATAGCGCCCAGCGAGTCTTGAGCCTTGCCAGCCGAAGTCACGTCGATTGAGCCCAACGCACCGAATTGATTGTTCGCCAAACCAACGCCCAGTGCCGATGGGTTGACTTTGTCGATAGCCAAATTGACGGTTTGATTTTGGCTTGGGCCAATTTGGAAGGTCAGCGAGTTATCGGTGACAGTCACGTTACCCTGGGCACCAGTTACGGTCAGGGTTACGTCGGCCGGATCAACAGCTGCACGAATCGAAATTCCTTCAGCAGCCCCAGCGGTGCTGGTCAAAACAGCGCCCGAACCGGTTGCTGCCGTGCCGCCAATTGTTCCAGCAATGTCGACACCCGTGTCGGTGATAGCCGTTGTGCCGAAGCCCGAGCTGGTGGCTGCAGCAGCCACATTCGAGGTCACGCTGATCGCGGCGCCTGCTCCGAAGTCCTGGGTGTACAGCTGGGTATCACCGGCGTCGATTTGAGCGACAACGCCAGTTTGGCCAGTGTACTCATTGATTCGGGATACGACGCCAGCTTGATCGAGACCGGCGCTCAACGAGATGCTGACGCCATTGACGGTCAACGTTTCGTCGGCAGCCAAGGCAGCCGTCTGGCCAGTGCCAGCAGTTGCGACTGCTCGTTCCGCTTCAGCCGTGATGTTCACGGCAAAGGTACCGGCCGAGGTCGAGCTACCAGCTTTCAGGAAAGTAATGTCGGCATCGGAAGCGGTGCCGGTCTTGCCAGCCGAACCGTCGAGCAACTTCTTCGAGCCGAATTGTGTATTGTTGGCGATACGGTTGATGGTATCGAGAGCGTTGGCGATTTCAGCCTGATTAGCGGCCAAAGCATCGTCGTCGTTGACGCCGGTATTAGCGGAGTCGAGGGCCAGTCCGCGAACTTTCACGAGCAAGCTGTTGATTTCGCCCAGAGCACCTTCTGCCGTTTGAACAACCGAGACAGCCTTTTCTGTATTGTCAATTGCGGTCCGCAAACCGGAGATTTGGGCTCGCTGCTTCTCGGAAACAACCAAAGCCGCAGGACCGTCCGATCCGCGGTTAACTTTCAAACCAGACGACAAACGCTCAATCGAGCGATTCAATGAACTCTGTGCCCGGGACAGATTGTTCTGGGCGTTGATTGAACCGCTGTTGTTGACTACTCCCAAGGCCATGACTGGCTCTCCCAATAAAAAATTGTCTTGTGAACTGAATCAACTACCAAGCGACGAATGGACCTGCCCAATCTTTGGTGTTGATTAAACGACTGCGAACTCCTCACTGAAGTCCGCGCTCCTTTTAAAAGGAGAACTCACAACTAAAAATCAAGTCATGGGGCCTCGGGCTCCACAAACCGCTTCGTTGAGTTGGGGAAAAGTATCACGCTTGGCAAGGTGTGCAGGAAAAAAAGTCAACCGAATCAGAAAAGTCACCGGGATCGGCACCAAGCGAAATCGATTGTGCCGCTCGTAATGATAAAGGCCAACGCGCTCAAGCTTTTGGACTGTGCAAATACGCTCAGTCGCCGAAAAACCCGCAACGTGCGAATTCGCTCTTCACACGCACACCCCCACTCAAATCCACCTCGCAAACTCATGCTCCCCTAACCAAAGCGCCGATTTTGACAACTATCCGCTTTATCACATCAACGACCTTTCATCTCCATTTATCATCGCGCTTCCGCCCAGTTCTGCGTTTACTCCGAAGCGTTAGGCTCTTCGTTTAGCCGCCAGCCGTCAGGCTCTTCATTTAGCCCGTAGCCGACAGGCGAGGTGCAACGAGTGTGCGGACTGCCTCAACGTGAATTCACAGGCCATCCCAAAATTCACAAAGAACACAGCGTCACACTATCCGCCGTTCCCATTTGGATTTCAAAACAAGCACCTCGCCCTGCGAAATCAGCCTGCCCTTGCAAAAACGCTAACTCCTCCGCGTAACTCCAATTCACTACAACTGCACTTCACAACATTCCCCTGAGAACAACCACCTCCAACTCAAATGCCGCGCGTTTAACTCACCCTAATTCTGCTAACACTCGCCTCAGCCAGTCACGCCCGGCAACTGCCGCTCGAGCCGCTCGCGCAAGCACAATGTTCTCAAGCCGCATCCGTCACTCAGTCCGCTGAACCCGAAACCACTTTCCAGTGCGATTCCAAACCGGCCGACCACTGGCTGCTCATGCGCAGCCTCAGCAGCACAACCTTAGGCAAGTTCCTTCAGCGCAACGAAATCGAAATCTACGGCTGGACCGAGGGAGCTTTCACGGCGAGCTCTGCTTCCGGCAATCAACTTCCGCTCGGCTTTAACTACCGCGCGAACGATTTTCTGCTCCAACAAAATTGGCTGCGTGTCGAGCGAAAGCTGCAAACCGAAAGCTCCACGGCTTCGTTCGGTTTCCTTGCCGACACGATTCTTCCCGGATCCGATTACCGCTTCACTCGAGCCCGCGGGCTGTGGGACAGCCAAACCGGAACGCACGGGATAGACCCAGTTCAGTTTTACGCCCAGGCCTATTACCCCAATATCGCGCAGGGCTTGGATATTAAGGCCGGCCGCTTCTTCGGGCAGTTTGGAGTCGAGAGCATCGCGGCAGTTGACACGCCATTTGTCTCGAGGTCTTACACCTTTATCTATAACCCGTTCACTCACACCGGTGTCTTGACGACTTTACAGCTGAACGACTCGTGGAGCGTGCAGAACGGGATTGTCACCGGCAGCGACGTCTTCTTCGACTCGGCCAGTGAGCCAACCTACATCGGTAGCATCGAGTACAAACTTCCGGATGGCGGCAGCAGCCTGCTGCTCTCGACCGTCTTCGGGTCAGGCACATTCAATCAAGCTGAAGACTTCTCCAATCCGCGTGTGTTCGACCTCGTTTACACGCGTCCGCTCAATGAGCGACTGACCTATCAATTCAACTCGCTATACGGATACCAAACCAACGTCCCCGCGGCAGGGAGTGCCGATTGGTACTCGTTCGTAAATTACTGGTCATATCGCTGGCGAGAAAATTTGCAGACCAATTGCCGGTTCGAATTTTTTGATGACGTGGACGGTAACCGCACGGGCTTCGAGGGACTCTACACGGCGGGGACGCTGGGGCTGTTCTATCAGCCAACCCAAAGCGTCACCTTCCGCCCCGAACTCCGCTTCGATCACAACGCCTCCTCAAGCCCCTTCGCCGGGCAACCCAATCTGTTCACCTCCGCCTTCGACGTGATCGTGCGGTGGTAAAACGATTGGTCGGATAAATGCCTTTTTTTGATAGTTAGAGCGTCCAACGGCCGCCAACTCACGCATACATCCGCGACTCCGCCTGCAGCTTACCCAACATCTCCTCTAGCCGCTGCCGGATCGCGTTCATCAACGGGTCGCCCTCGGTCGAGACCCGCTCCCGCTCCGGCGAAACCTCAATCGCCTCTCCGATCTCGATAATCGCTCGCATTGGACCGTGCACTCGGGATTTGTCCGTCAGGTCCTCTTCAAACTTCTCAATCGTCTCCAAGATCCGATCAACACTCGGATACTTGGTCACATACTGATCTGGATAGCAGTCAATCTGCTGGGCTAAGTAGGTTTCCTGTAATTGCGACCAGCGTCGCGCTCGCTCCTCCGCCGATAACTCGTCCCGGCTCATCTCGGGAAAAATCTTCATCCGCAGATTCTTTATCCTCACCGCGATCCCGTCTCGCCGCGGCCCCCCCAACCACTCGCTCTCCAGCGGATCAAGCAGCCGATTGACCATCGCCGTCTGCCGCTCGCGCAGCGTCGCTTCGGCAGCAGGCGATACGTGGTATTCCAGTTCCTTCAGCTTCAGCAACCCATTCCCGACTTTTACCAAGCGGTCGATCAGCGACAAGCCTCGCGACGGCCGCCACGTCAGACGGTGCTCGATATCGCTGAGCACCGCATCGGCCACCTTTTCGAGGTCTCCCTCAAACAGATACTTGATCGCAACCGGATGGACGACCACTTTCCCATTCCCCTCCTTCGCGCGACGCTTCGCCGCTGTTCTGGCAATAAACGCCGGCCCCTCCATCAGGGACATCAGCTGGTCATTGGTGCGACTGGTCGTCCCCTCCGGGAAAATCAAAAGAGGTCTCTCCGCCGATTGCAGGATCCGCACCGCCTCATCGATCGACTTGCGGTCCAGCCCCTCCCGATTGACGCTGAATCCGCCTACCGAGCGGAGCATCAAGGTATTAAACCAACCCTGATTAAAGAGGTGCCAGCTGGCCATGATGTAGAACAGGCAGGGCGTCTCGCGGGCAACATGGCCCATCACCACGGCATCCGCCGTTCTGGGATGGTTGCTGCAGAGCATCACGCCATGCCCCGCCCGCAAGGACTCGCGCAGCCGATCCAAGTTCCGGCACTCATGCGCAACGACCCCATGCTCGCGACGCAGCGTCCGCCGGAATAATCCCAGCCTGGCAAACATCCAAGCCGCCCACCGCTGACGAATCGGCGGCACAAACTGATAGGGCTTCTCGATCAACACTCCCTGCATGACTCGTCTTCCCCCTTCCGCCGGTTTGTCGCCGGAGCATCGATCAGGTTCAATTGGCGTGTCCTGACTTGAATCACAATCAATGAGCCAAGAATCAACAACATCAAAATCGCGGCCGGAAAACCACCGAGATTCGAAAGAAAACGGATCCCGTCCACATTGGCGAATGTAATCATGGCCCAAGCCGTCAAGCCGACGAGCATCCCCCAAGCCACCTTGGTCGAAAGTTTCCCTTCCGGATTCCGCAGCGATACGCCCCGCGAACTGATCGCAGCCATCGCCGATGTATTTGAATCGGCCGAAGTCACGAAACAGATGAATGCACTTAGCAAGTAAAACACGATCATCAACATACCCAGAGGAAGCGACCGAAGCACCGCGTAAGAAACCTGCTCGTAACGTCCAGCAACAATCAAGTCAGACAACTTCGCCCCAGACTTCTCCAGTTCCAATGCCGTCACCCCGAAGACAGCCATCCAAACGACACAGAAGACCGAGGGGAGCAAAAAATTTACCAGCATGAATTCCCGGACCGTTCTCCCGTAAGCTATCCGTCCGAGAAAGCAGGCCGTGACCGGTGTCCAGGCCAGCCAAACTGCCCAATAGAAAATCGACCATTCGCAAGCCCAAGGTTCAGCTTGGACCAAACTCAGGTCCAAGCCCGTCTTGAGAAAGCCAACCGCGAAATCGTAAACCGCCAAGGTCCCCAATTTCAGAATCAACCATGTCGGCCCGAGCATGAAAACAACCAGGCCGAGCCCCAGCAACCCCTTCGCGTTCATATCCGACAGGACCCTTATCCCCCGCATCAACCCCGTGGCACTCGACACGATGAATGTGACTACGATCACCAGCGTCACGATTCCCCAAACCATCGCCGTACTCGGGATTCCCCATAGTTCATTCAGCCCACCCGAGATCGTCAGTACTCCCGTTCCAAGCGAAGCGGCCATTCCAGCAACTAGAGAAAACAGACAGAGACTATCCACCAGCCCACCAACTCGGGACGCTATCCGCCTGCCCAACAGCGGAACGAGAGTCGAACCGAGAGAGTAAGGGAGCAGCATGTTGTGATGGGCAAACGCAAACACAAGCGACGCCGCGCAGTACATCGCGTAGGGAACGAATGTCCAATGCAAGTACAGTGCCGATAAAGCAAACCGCGAGGCGGCCTCGCTCCTTGACTCCAGACCTAACGACTGCGGAGGCTTAACGAAATGACTCACCGGTTCGGCGGTCGACCAGAAAAGTATTCCCACGGCTATCGTGGTACAAAGCGTGATTGCAAACCAATCCCAGAATTTCAGTAAAGGCTTGGCATTCACACCGCCCAGCCTGAGCCTTCCAAAAGGTGAGACACAGGTCCAAACGCACAGCCCCAGCGATGCAAACGCGCAAAACACGAACAAGCCGCCGCAATGACCGATCAACCAATCATTGGCGTATCTAAACTTCTCGCCAAACCAGACTGGAAAAGCAAGATTCAGACCAGCCGTCAGCAGCATCAGCAGAAACGGCGGCCAGAAAACCAGTCGCTTGATTGATACATTCTCCGGATTCTCTTGCTTGGTCTTCATTTCAACCCTGCTTTTCTCAAGCCACTTCCCAAGCCCCCGCCACATCGGCTGCGACTCGCTTCTTCCTTGGCATTCGCCCACGCCCCACAAAGACCACTTAAACTCTCGGCTGCGAATGCGGAACGATTCCACAGACATTAGCGTAGATGGGCTCTCCGCGTTACATCCACTTTTCAGGGATCCTACCCCCCCCCGGGCCACCTTAGCCCCGAGGCTCCTAAATCGGGAATTTCCGCCCAAATCAGCCAGATGAACCCCGCCTCCTTCTCCGCCCAACCGTCGCTGACCGGCTGAACTAAATAGCAGTTGCCTTTTGCTTGAGAACGGCCGACGCATGAATAACACAGGAAATTGTGGTGCTTCCCTTTTCGCACCAAACAAAAACAGATCGCTTTAAATAATTCTTGTTGACAATCCACCAGCCCATCTGTATTATCCAATTAATACAGCAGTACAGCAGTTGTAAGGAAGGGTGGCGGATGCAAATTCATCTTGAGGCGAAGGACGGGGTGCCGATCTACTTGCAGGTGATGCAGCAGATCAAATACCAGATTGCCTCCGGCAGGCTTCAGCCCGGCGAGGAACTCCCCTCGATCCGCACGCTCGCCGAGCAACTTCTGGTCAATCCCAACACCATCGCTCGAGCTTACCGCGAACTTGAAACCGCCGGAGTTGTCGAAAAGCGGCGAACGGCTGGAACCTATGTCGCCGAAAGTGGCTCGCCGCTGGCCCGCAAGGAACGCTTGAAACTGATCAACGAACGCATCGACCGACTCTTGGTCGAAGCATTTCAAATGGGGTTTGATTTAGACGATGTCCTGAAACTTGTCCAAAAAAGCCAACTCGCAATTGACCATCAAAAGCAAGAGGAACGCAGCCATGAATAACGGGAACTCAACTTCGCCACGGCCTGTTGTCGAAATTCGAAACCTCAACCGCAACTTCGACCAGAAGTGGGCTCTGCAAGATGTTTCACTGCAGATCCCCCAAGGAGGCGTGTTCGGCCTCATCGGTAGCAACGGAGCCGGCAAGACAACCCTCATCAAGCACATTCTCGGTTCGCATTATGCCCAGACCGGCTCAGTCCGCGTCTTTGGCATCGAGCCGGTCGCCAGCCCCGTCGAAGTCCTCAGCCGGTTGGGCTACATGTCCGAAGACCGCGACATCCCGGGCTGGATGCGGGTTGCCGAAATCATCAACTACACTCGCGCGTTTTACCCAAGCTGGGATCCTCACTATGCCGAGGAACTGCGTGAGCTGTTTGACCTCGACCCCAAAGCCCGTATTCGCGACCTCTCGCGCGGCCAAGCAGCTCGGGTCTGCCTCTTGCTCGCCCTAGCTCACCGCCCCGAACTTCTAGTCCTCGACGAGCCCTCCTCGGGACTCGACCCCGTCGTCCGCCGCGACATTCTGACGGCGATCGTCAGAACGATCGCCGAAGAAGGACGCACCGTCGTCTTCTCCTCACACCTCCTAGATGAAGTCGAGCGGCTGGCCGATCGGATCGCCATCCTGCACGAGGGGCGAATTGTGCTGCACGAGCAGCTCGATGTGGTCCGGGAGTCTTTTCACCGCGTCACCTTGCGGTTCGATGAGGCTTTGAGCGAACCACCACCGATGCCCGGCGCAATTGAACGCCAAGGCCGCGGTCAAGAATGGACTTACCTTTGCCGCGGTGATCGCGAGCTACTGCTTCAAGCCGCCAAGCGATTGAGCGCCGCGGTGGTACAAGAATCTTCGCCCAGCCTCGACGACATCTTTATCAGCACAGTCAACCGCAACTAAAGCCTGAAGCCTGTCCTTCGCTTAGCCAACTCAACAATCAGAGGTCCAACCATGAATACCATCCATGCGACGTTGACATGGGAATACTTGGCTCGCAATCGCTGGGCGTTAGCACTCCCTTTCCTAATCGCAGTTGCCACCGCACTGCTGGTCCTGCTCCCACTAAAGAGCCTGGACTTTTCTCCTGATGCTCGCGAACTGGTTGGGCTTCAACTGGTTCTTCTTTGGGCCTTGCTCTTTATTGTCATCCTCGGTGTGTTCGAGTCTCAGGGAAGTCTAAAGCCACTCTACTCAAAACCAATTTCGACGACTGGATTGGTAAGTTACTTCTTCTGGGGTGGCGCGATCCTGGTCGCCGCCGAAGTCGCTTTGCTGATTTTCCTCTGTCGCTCGCTGCTCGGCAGCACTTGGCCATTCGCAGGCCCCATGCTCTTCGCGGTTGTTTTCTGGGGCTGGACGCAAGTGCTGTTTCGAGTTTCGATGCGAACGTTTCTTTGGATCCCCGCAACGCTGATGATCTTTGCGGCCCTCTTGTACTGGTCGATGTACCGCCATGGCGTCGCTCCCAAAGAAGGGGGCATGATCGATTCATCGGTCCATTACTGGTCCGCCCTGACAGGTCTGGATGTCCTCATCGCCATCGCTTCGCTGTTGGCCACCTTCAGCCTCACGATTTGGCGAGTCACTTGCGATCGCAGCGGACGCCCGGCTTGGCCCGCGTTCGGGAAAGCTGAAACTCGCCGGTCCACGATCAACAAAGAGAGGGCCCCGGCATTAAAAACCTTTGTCTCAGGACAGAACGCCCACGAGTGGTTTGATTTTCGGAACCGAAATGCATCGCTTCCTTTAGTGGTCTCGGCGGAGTTATTAATGATTTGGTTTATCGCCTTTGCGATTTACCCTTTCAATGGCAACCTAAAGGCTAGCTGGCAGGTAGCCTTCAGCGGTACGTTGTTTGTAGTAATCACTCAGTTCGTGGCCGCCATCTTCATCCACCTCGCGGCCATGAAGGGCCACTCGGTACAGGACTATCAGGAAGCCGCGAGGGAACAGCGACGCCGAAAACCGGTGCCGTTTGGAATCAGCCAATTCCTCACCGCCCTCCCAATCACAACTCCCCAGATCGCCAGCGCGATGCTCCGTTCATCAGCCCGCGCGGCCGGTATCGCAGCGATTGTTATCTTTGCCTCTTTCGCCTTGCTCGGCGGCTTGAGTTGGATTTTGGCCGGCGACGCTGGCAACGTGAGCGACTCCAAATTCAATTACTGGAAGCTGGCTTTCGCAATGACAATTTGCTCGCTGCTACTCACTTTCACCGTGCTGAATTTGACTTGCCTATACGCGCCACGCAGAGTCAGTTGGGAGCACTGGGTCGCTCCCCTGGCGATCCTCTTGAACATGCTCAGCTTCTGGAGCCCGGCGTTTCCATTCGTTTCCCTCGGAGCGGCAGGCTTAGCACTCTGCGGATTTTCGTATGCGAGCCTCCAAAGCGTAAAGCGAAACGACATTTCACTCTCCAACGCCGCCCTGCTTTGGGTCGCTGGACTTGTTGCAGCAGCCGGCTTGATCTTCTCGCTTCCGCCTGACACGCGAATGTCGCTTGGTCCGCTGCTTGGCACGCTCGTGCTGCTCGGACTCCTTCCTTGTTTCACTACCGCCTCGGCCCTCCGATTTCTCCGAACCAACTAAAGGGGACGGGGGTCAATTTGACAATTGTCCCCCGAACCCGTTGATCGAGCTCACTCCCATTACTCGTCTTGCCCTGATGAAACGGACCTTCTCGATCGCAGATAAAACTGAGTCGACAAGCAAAACGCGGCGAGCGATACAAGGGCCGTGAAAGTCAATAGCCTGCCGAGAAATACGTAACCATCTCCGCCTCCAAAAACAAGCACGCCAAAACCGAGATAGATCGGAATAGCTGCCAGATGGAGAAACAACAAGATCGCCGAAATGAACGAGATCGCTCGCAATATCTCATTCCCTCGCGGCTCACTTTTGCGTTCGAAAGTCATGGAACTACTTTAAAAAAGCGCGATGGAAAAGGGGACGGGGGGACGGGAGTCATTTCGTGATCGTAGTTCGCGTGATTTGCCCCCCGTCCCCTTTTGTCTCCAACTACCAATTGCTCCAGACAACGAACCGCAGGTTATCTTTCGTGAACCTCTCGTCGGTCAGCAAACTGTCAATGATCTTGAATACTACAGACCAATCTGAGTTCGGAAATTCCCCGATCTCAAACCCAGCCTGCTCGACCTCAGCGAACGAAGCATGTGTATACCCGCCGATCTCCTTGGGGTATTGCGAGTCCTGCTCCACCTTACCCTGAACGAACTCTGAAACGTCCTCCGGCAAACCGCGACTGGCAAACAAGGCATCTTTCATCCGGGCAGGATCGCGAGCAATTTGTTTGGAGAGTCCAAACAGCTTTTCAGAGACCTCATCCCCGGTGTCGATCAGGGGCGAGAGATTGCGGGTCGCGAACCAAATCGGCCTGTCGCTGATCGGACCAGTCGAAGTTTCAATCCACCCCTGAATCCAGTAAGGCATACCTGCTACTCATCACAAAACAATAAACAATCTCGCCACGCAGGAAGTCGTCAACGAGTTCTCGCTTATCAACTTAACCACCTGTTCCATCAGGTACGGCGACGGTCAACAGCGACAATCTCTCCGGTTGCTCCAGATTCACCAGTGGAGCCGAATCACAAACCTCGGCGTAAACCTCCGGACTCAGGCTCCGCTTTCGCTTGATCGCCGTTGCCACCAGCAGGTCCAAAGCCAATTGCCACTCTACCGCTCTCGTAAACCGCCGCACTTCAGCCACTTCCACTAGCGTGAACGCGGGCAACTTATCAACGAGCCTGTCAAAACGCTCGACCACGGAACTCACGAGTGCTCTCTCAAAAAAAGGGGGACACAGCTCACTTCGTGAAAAAGGGGTCGGGGGGCAATTCGTGATTTGACCCCCGTCCCCTTTTCTTTGCCCAGGCGATGATTTATTTGTCCAACGACTCGCCGCGCAGATAGAATTCAACGCTGACGTTCGCCGTTACCTCTATCTGCCCAGGTGCCAAAACTCTTTCGACTTCGTCGTCTGATGGTGTGAAGACCGCAACGTTTGTGTTTTGCATCATATAGTTCATGCCGCGCGGCTCGCCCGCTTCCTGGATTGATTTGACCGACAGCAGTTTGGCGTCCAGTTCCTTAGCCATGGCGGTAGCCTTTTCACGCGCCGCGCGAACCGCCTGGATCCGCGCCGTGTCTCGATGCTCGCGAAGTTGACTCG
>Ga0169931_10003673_pt1 | contig 24239 bp, 19 predicted proteins | sample Kivu_15m_20L_FD_129675 | JGI IMG/M metagenome (GOLD analysis project Ga0169931, IMG submission 129675) | Freshwater microbial communities from Lake Kivu, Western Province, Rwanda to study Microbial Dark Matter (Phase II) - Kivu_15m_20L... | ecosystem: Environmental > Aquatic > Freshwater > Lake...
AAATGTAGGATTTAGTTGTTCCAACTTTTTCTGCAAGTTGTTCCTGTGTCATTCCCATTTCAATACGAGTGTCGTGAATCAAAGCACCGATTTTAAATGCTTCATAACCTGCTTCAAGTTCGTCACGCTCTTTTGTTCCACGTTTGCCGTAGTTTTTTTCTTTGAACTCTTCTAGAGTCATCAAGTTTTTATTTTTACTCATAATGTTTTATTTTTTTATTTTGAATTCGTGAATGCTTCGCATTTCGCTTTCATATTCTGCTTTTATTTTAATACCAATTGTGACACATAATGTCGCATAAAAAATAATGTGTGGTATTATGCCGACATGACATTCGATACAATTTGAATACGACATAATATGTCATCGTCGGTATAAGTGCCATTTCTATTTCTTTCTTTGGTGTCTTTTGCGTTTTCTTTTGAAATCCGTTCGCTAAAACAACTAGTTGTCCTTGGTTAAAAAAACAAAAAATTCTAAAAATGTCGCTACCTAATTGAACTCTGATTTCATAAAGTCCGTCCGTGTTTTCAATGTGTTTCAGATAAGTTTCAGGAACTCTTTGTAAGTCTTCAACCAAGTCAAAAGTCCAAACTATTTTTGCTTTTACTTTATTATTTTGTTTGGCAAAGAAGTCTTGAAAGTAGTCCTTATAAAAGATTATCTTTCTATGTTTTTGGTTTTCGTCCACGGTACAAAGTTGCAAAAGTTTCCCTAAAGTGAAACGTAAAAATTGCTTTTTCTTGTAAATGTCGGGTTGTTGGATTTCTCAAAATCGCATTTAACTTCTTCTGACACAAATCGCATATCTACTTTAAAATCAGTAAAAACGTCGCCTATCTCCCCTCCACAAACCTCTCCACACTATTCCTTGAAATGGGGTGGTAATTTGATTTTGATTTGGCAAAAACGGCTTCAATCCATTCGCGGTGTTGAGGAAGTTTTGTGGCGGTTTTGTAAATGGGTAAAAGGAATTTGCGGCGTCCAACTTTACCTAAGAATTTTTCAATCGCGGGTTTGATTTCGTCGTAGTCGTTTTTTAAGGCCAACACAAACCACTCCGACATTAACTCGGCATTTCCAGAGTTGAAAAAACCAAGATTTTTGTCCACAAGGCGCATTTTGTCTTTTCCGATATTTTCAGGTAAGGCGCGGATAAAGGTTTGCCATTCTTGGGTGGTGAAATTACTTCGCTCCATTTTTTCAATGCGAATTTTGCGCTTTCTTCCTACTTTTTCAATGATTCGTTTTGGTTTAAAAACATCCACTCCTTTCGCAAAATCGGACGCCATCATTTCCATTCGTTGCAAGCGTTCCGAACGGATGTTGACCAACTTTTTGGGTAAACCTGTTTTGTGAATCCAATCGTTTAGAGGAAATTTCTTGTCGTTTGGTTCAAACAATTCTGTGGTGATGTACTGCTCAAAATCTTGTGTGGCAATACTTTTGAATGCGAAATGTTTAAAATATTTGTTCAAAAAAGCATCGAAATTTGCACGTCCGTATTGACTTTCAATGGTTTTCAATAAGTACGCACCTTTCACGTAAGCAATTTGAGTCATACCGGCGTCGGGGTCTCTTCCGCGCAAAGAAAGTTGCAACTTGCTGTCCTCGGGAAACTTGGATTTTTCCATTTCTTCCAATTCGTGCTGCAATTCCTGAAACTCAATAATGGAAAGAAAATCAGCGACTTCTTTACCGTACAATTCCTCCATAATGCGGTGTTCGAAGTAAACGGTAAAGCCCTCGTTCAACCAGAAGTCGTTCCACGTGCGATTAGTGACCAAATTCCCCGACCACGAATGCGCTAATTCATGTGCTACAACCGAAGTCAAACTTTTGTCGCCGGTTATTACTGTTGGATTGAGAAAAGTGAGTTTTGGATTTTCCATCCCACCGAAAGGAAAGGAATACGGCAGCAACAACACATCGTAACGTCCCCATTTGTAAGCACCGTAAAGTTTTTCAGCGGCACGCATCATTTTAGGTAAGTCGTTCAATTCCCAAGAAGCCGCATTGAGCAATTCAGGTTCGGCGTAAACACCGCAACGGTGATTGTAGGGGTAATAAGCAATATCGCCTACCGCAAGTGCAATTAAATAGGAGGGAATCGCTTGTTTCATCTGGAAATGATAATTGCCGTCCTCACTTTTCGCTTTTGGATTTTGCGCACTCATCAATGCCATTAATTCACTTGGAACTTTTACATCCGCCGAATAGGTCAAACGATTGGAAGGGCTGTCTTGAATTGGAATCCATGTACGTGCGAGAATGGCCTGTCCTTGCGTGAAGAGAAACGGGAATTTTTTGGAAGAAGTCAGTTCGGCATCCAACCAATCCAAGGCGGCTGACGATTCCGTTGTTTCGTAATAGATGTTGACTTTGGTGGTGTTTTGTTCCACAGAAACCAATAGCGGTTGACCGAGAATGGAGTCTTTGTCCATGTTTCCAACAACAAAATCCGTTTCCCTTTCATTGTTGCGTTCGCCAAGTGTAATTTTCTTGATTCTCAATCCTTTAATGTCGAAAATTGCGGTGTCGGTTCCGTTGTTGTGCATAGTGTGACGAGCAACTCCGTAAATGGTTTTATTATTAAAATTTACGTCCAACTCCAAATGAAGGTGGGTGGTGTAAATTTCATCCAAGTTGGAATAGGAGTGATTGTCAAAGGTTGAATCGGCGAGTTGTTCCGTTTTGGTAACAGGGTTTTTGGGTGGTGTATCGCAGGAGAAAATAAAACACAAAACCCAAAAAGTCAGTAGGATGTAGATTGAAAATTTCAAGGTTTTATTTAAAGTTTAAAAGTCCGAATTTTTCTCGTGTCCCAAGGATAGAGTACAACAAAATTTCCTTTGTTTCCAGGTTGATTTTGAAAAGTTTTGGGATTACCAAAGCACCAATTTCTTTACGCGTGAACATCGTTTTTCTGGTCGTTGCACCTGAGTTTACATCAATTTGAACAATCGCACCGACATTGTTACGACGGCTTAAATTAAAGGAGAAAATTCGTCTTCCTTCCACATTGAACAGACCTTCGTCGCTGTAATTGCGTTGGTTGTCGTTGAAAATGAAGTTCAAGTATTTTCCGTCCGAAAAACTGCTGTAAGAGCTGTAAGGTCCGCCATCGTTCATGGAAACTTGCGATTTTGGAATGCGTTGTTGCCAAGCCAATTGTCCGTTTGGATCAAGTTTGAAAGCGATGATGTCGTCGTAATAGTAGTAGGTGATGTTGGAGGTCATTCCCGTTCTATTGTCGTAATTCACGCGTCGATAAACGTAGTATTGTTCCATCGAACCAACCACTGAACCGTCTTCCAAAACAAACAAATCCCGCAACAAATAGTCGTAGAAAGTATTGTTATTGTTTTGATTGAAAGCGCGATTGTTCCAATTTGGGTTGTTCATGTTATTTTGATTCCAGTCGTTTGCGGTCATTCCGTTCCAACGTTCCATGGTAATTTCACTTCCAAAAACTACGGTACCTTTCGAGAGGATAGAATCGGTTTTAGTGTCAATTTTGACGGTAACAATTCCTTCAATTCCGTTTCGAATTCCTCGTCCATACAAGCCTGTGAGCGTCAAATAATTGTTTTCGGACGAATTGAGTTGTAGGTCGTCAATACGCAAACCTTCCACCTGAACGGAAAATTCTTTGAGTATGTCGTTTTGAATTTTGTAGAGGTGTAAAGCTTTGTAATTGTCAAAATTCCTTGTGAACATCCTATCGTTCGGGCGATTGTGTTCCGTAATACTTAAAAAGTAAGCGCCATTATTAGAAATGTGGTGTTCGTTGATAGTCGCCAAATTCCCTTCAAATGGTACCACATATTCACCGCTCTGAACTACACTTCTTGTTTCATCAATCACTTTGTAGCCAAACACATCCGCTGTTGCACGTCTTCCTGGGATTTCCCAAACAATGCCAATGTATTTACGGTTAGGTGATTGAATAATTTTAAAATTTGCTGTTCCGCCGATTCTTGGATTCGTGTAAGTTGCCAATAATTCTGTTTCACCTTCACTCACCAACATTTCGTCGTAACTCTGCACGTAAAGCGACATTTCATTGTTGTTTCTGTCGGAAAGAAAAACTAATAATTTGTTCCCAAAATAGAACGCCGTTTCGAAGTTTGCGAGACCATTTTGCGCGACCGTTTTTATCCGCTTTTGTTGGATAAAGCTTAAATTTTCGTGTTCTGCAATACGGTAATTTCCGAAAGTTGAACTTCCTTGCCAACGAAGTGTGTAGAAATCCACATTGCTTTTAGGGAGAATTTCAATCAAAGAGCCCGAACTGCGACCTTCATCGCCCCAAAGTATTGGATAATCGCGCTGTGCCCAAGTGTTTAGGACAGCAAGAAACAAGGAAATGGTGAGGAGTTTATTCATGTTTTAGAAAACCATTTGAATCCCCAAATAGTTCGTTGGAGAAATTGATTTGAGTTGTGTTTTAAGTGTTTCATCCAGTGATAATTCATCAATAAAAGCGTGTACACTTTCACGGGTAACTTTCTCATTTTTTCGGGTCAAACCTTTAAGTGCTTCGTAAGGTTTTTCAAATCCCTCGCGGCGGAGTACGGTTTGAATCGCTTCTGCAACAACTGCCCAATTTTGTTCCAAATCGTCAATGAGTTTTTGTTCGTTTAACAGCAATTTGTTGAGTCCGGTCATTGTTGCTTTCAATGCAATTAAAGTGTGAGCAAATGGCAAACCAACAGTTCTCAAAACGGTAGAATCGGTTAAATCGCGCTGAAGTCGTGAAACGGGAAGTTTAGCGGCTAAATGTTCCAAAAGGGCATTTGCGATACCAATATTTCCTTCCGAATTTTCAAAGTCGATAGGGTTTACTTTGTGTGGCATAGCTGAGGAGCCAATTTCACCCTCTTTTAATTGTTGTTTGAAATAATCCATTGAAATGTAGGTCCAACAATCGCGGTTGAGGTCGAGGATGATAGTGTTGATTCTCTTCATCGCATCAAAAAGCGCGGCAAGATTGTCGTAATGTTCTATTTGTGTGGTGGTTTGACTTCTGTTGAGGTTTAAAATATCATTTACAAAATGATTTGAAAATGTCACCCAATCTTGTTCAGGGTAAGCAACAAAATGTGCGTTGAAGTTACCCGTTGCACCACCAAATTTTGCGGAATAAGGAATGCTTAACAAGAGGTCTCTTTGTAATTTCAATCGTTCAGAAAATACCTGAAATTCCTTTCCGAGACGTGTAGGGGAAGCAGGTTGTCCGTGGGTACGAGCTAGCAGCGGAACATCTTTCCATTCAACTTTCAATGCGTCAATTTTTTCAATCAATTCTTGGAGTGATGGTAAATAAACTTGCTCAACAGCTTCTTTAATTGAAAGCGGAATCGCAGTGTTGTTGACATCTTGGGACGTTAAACCGAAGTGAACAAATTCCAAATATTTTTCAAGTCCAAGTTGTGTGAGTGCTTCTTTTAAAAAGTATTCAACCGCTTTGACGTCGTGGTTGGTTGTTTTTTCCGTTTCCTTAATCCACAATGCTTCTTTGGTGGAAAAATTGCGATAAAGATTTCGAAGCGTTTCGTGATGCTCCGTCGGAAAACCTTCAAAACCTTTCAATTGCAGATTTGAAAGTGCGATGAAATATTCAATTTCCACCAAAACACGGTAGCGAATCAAACCGAATTCTGAGAAGAAAGCTTGTAGGTCTTTTGTTTTACTGTAATACCTCCCATCAACAGGAGAAATGGCGAATAAAGGATCAAATGTCATTTCACAAAGCTAAGGATTTAGTCGGATTGGATTGTATAGTAGTTGCTAATCAAAGTTATAATTTGCCTTATATTATTGCAGCTAAAGCAAAACGTATTTTTCTACTGATTTAGTAGATATTAACGAAACGATTCTTAGACCTTTGGTTATTTTTGTCGCCATGTTATTAATTGCAACACTTTTTGAATCCAATCCGCTTTTGCTGGTAGTATTCGCTATCGCTATCGTCTTTATGTTGATTTTAGACCTAGGAATTTTCAACAAAAAAGCGCATACTGTCTCCAACAAAGAAGCCGCAACTTGGACAGTGATTTGGATTTCTTTATCCATGATATTTAGCGGTTTGATTTGGTGGGGAGCAGGATTTGAAAAGTTCGCGCAATTCCAATCAGCCTATTGGATTGAGAAAGCACTTTCGGTAGATAACTTGTTTGTGTTCATCTTGGTGTTCACTTTTTTCAAACTCGACAACAAACTGCAACATCGGGTGCTTTTTTGGGGGATTATTGGTGCTTTGGTTTTCCGTGCGATTTTTATTTTCTCGGGAATAGGACTCATCAAAATGACTTATCTTCCTTCCTTTGAGCTTTTTGGTTGGCAATTTACTTTGTCTGACGCGGCAACACAACATGCTGATTTTCAAAACAAAATATTTTTCCGTCCCAATGCAGTATTAACGCTTTTCGGTTTGTTTTTAGTTTGGGCAGGTATCAAGTCCATCGGTGGGGGAGAAGAGGAGGAAAAAGAAGATTACGATAAAAGTTTTGGAGCAAGGTTACTTGGAAAATTTTTACCCTTACACAATGAATATGTTGATAATCATTTTGTTACACGTATTAACGGCAAACTTTTCGCCACACGATTAATGTTGGTTTTGGTGGTTATTGAATCAACCGACCTCATTTTCGCGGTGGATTCCATTCCAGCAATTTTCGCTATTGCACCCGACGATCCGTTTATCCTTTATACCTCTAATATTTTCGCGATTTTAGGTTTGCGTTCTATGTATTTTTTATTGGCAAATTCCATCGACATGTTCTCCAAACTCAAATACGGGCTTGCGATTGTTTTAACTTTTATCGGTGTAAAAATGCTCATCGCTCCATTTTATCATTTCCCTTCAACCATTTCTTTGTCCATTGTTGTGGGTATATTGGCTGTATCAATTTTACTTTCAGTGCTTTCGAAAAAGGAAGGGTAGGGGTAACGTTAACGAACGGTTGCTGAGCTTTTTAAGGAATAATAAACGCAATCTCAATGTTGAGAATTGATTTTTTCCAATAAAAAGTAGTTTTGAAAGGAAGAACAGGCGACTGAAAAAAACGTGGCTTTTACTTCCTCACAAAATTGAAATTGCTCACCACCTCAATTTTTGCACCCATCATATCCATTGTCGTCACCAATCTCCCTTTCGCATTGTCAAACTGACCTAATGTTGGGTTGAAATTACTTGTTATATCACCAGAAATGCTTGGCATACTCGCCTGCGTCATTCCCATCATAGCTTGCTCTTCTCCATCTAATTCCATTTCCTGTCCACCAGAAAATCCCATGTCAAGTCCACCTGATCCGTTTCCGTTTCCGCTTTGACCTTTGGCACCGCCAGAAAACATATCCCCATTTTTGTTGGTACTGATTTTTTGTGCGATTGAAACAGCTTGAGGTGCAACGGTAAGCACATTTATGTCACACGTATATAAACCAGCTTGAACACTTACTAGGTCATTTGCATTAACATCTCCCTCAGGTAATACCAAAAACTGCAATAAGTCATAAGGAATTACATCAATTTGATCTGTTTCTTCGTTGGTTTTTACCGCCACTGGCTTTGGCTTAAGTTGTTGTACGTTGTATCCAGCTTTAATATTTCCAGTTTTCGGGTCGAATTCTGCATACACTTCAACTCTTTCGTTTTCTGTTTGTGCACCAGCCATTCCACCGTTCTCAGAAACTTTTCCGTAAACTAAGCAATTTGAAGTTGGGGTTGTAAGCAGGTAAATTTTGCGAAGAAATTCAAAATTTCCTTTTCGGTCCACTTTAACTTCGCTGCGAACTGAATTTTGCGGAAGGTTTGAAAGTGACGCTAGTTTCACACCTTTACTATCCACAACGCTAAAGTTTGTAATGAACAAAACTCCTGTCGCTGTTCCTTCTCCATCCACACTTTGAACCGCCAAAACGAAATCAACTTTTGTTGTGAATTTATCACTCATCGACATTCCCATCATCGAAGTTTTCACGTCATCGGTAACAGTTCCTGAATAAGCATAAGCCGAACCAGCTTTCCAATTATAATTCAGTTCAATGGCGAAAGAAGTTCCCAAAATGGCAACTAAAATCAAGGTAAATAAAATTTTCATAGGTCTATTTTTTATTGTTTGCGAGCAGTTTATAAAAATCATGCCAAACGCCGATGTCTATTTTTTCCGCACCTTGCCGAATGAACTCAAACACAAAATCAGCGTGGTTTTGATTGAAATTTTTGGTGCCATAAAAAACATCAAAGTGGGTAGGTGATTCCATTAAATTTTGAATTAATTCATTCCAATCGGCACTTAATTCTTTTCCTTTCGACTGAATATCAATGCGTTGTGCTTTACCGTTTTCAAAATGCAATAAGGTTAAATGTTGAGGTCGTGAAATAACCAACACTTCAATTTTGGAATATACTTTTTCAAGCACTAAATCGCTGAAAGCATCCACCAATTTTTGAGCTTTTTCAGGTTGAGCTTTGTTCATTTCTGCCCATTCCTCGGCATAAACTTGGTTTACCACCAAGAACTGTTTCAACTCATTTTCAAGTGCTTGCAATTCGTCAAAAGTCAGTCTTCGAAAGCGCATTTATTTGGTTTCTTCAACAATGAATGAAATATCTAAAACCTCATCGATAATTTTTTCAGAGATACCTTGTTCGATTTCAAACACGTATTTTCCTTTGTATGGAGGTCGGCGACGTTTGAAAATCAATTGGTGCTCGACAATCGAACCTGACTTTTTCCCAATCCATCTTCCGTCGGGATAAGTGGTTTTAATTTCGTAAGGTTCGCGCACAGATTCGCCGTAAGGTGGTTTAGAATGAAGAAAAATCCACAAATTATTGAACTTGTAGTCGGTGGTTGTTCGCAACGCAATTCGGAAATCGTACAATTTTGTAGTATCTTGAAAATCAATCACAAAGCGAGGTTTTTGCTGTTGCGACCACTTTTTATCCTTAAACTCATAGGATTTGGAATAAAAAGCACCATCCCCACATCCGTAGAGCAAAGTTGAAAGCGAAAAGAGAAGTACAAAAAGCGGTCTCACGGTGTATTGTTTTTCTTTTCGTTATTTTTCTTGTGACGGAAATTGTTGGGTTTCTTTTTCTTGTTGAATGATTTTTCAAAACGATTTACGCTGTCTTGTCCAACCACATTCGAGTAACCAACTTCGACCTCTTTCACTTGAACTTCCACAAAATCGTTGAGGTCTTTCGGTTTTTTTCCATCCTTATTCATTTTCGCGATTTCCTTCACTCTTTCAGGAGCCAGAGCAATCATACCCGACTGGCCTTGGTAAGCAAACCACATTACTTTTTTAAATACGTCGGTTTTAATGTGGAAAGCGTCACCTTTTTCCGTGTAAAGTTTGGTTTCAGGTTTCGGAAAACTTTTTATGGCATCCAAATACATATCCAATTCGTAGTTCAAACAACACTTCAATTTCCCACATTGTCCTGCCAATTTTTGTGGATTTAGCGACAATTGTTGGTAACGTGCGGCGGAGGTTGAAACTGACCTAAAATCAGTAAGCCAAGTGGAGCAACACAATTCTCTACCACACGACCCAATTCCTCCTAAGCGTGATGCTTCTTGACGCGAACCAATTTGTCGCATTTCCACACGAATCTTGAACTGATCGGCCATGTCCTTAATCAATTGACGGAAATCTACGCGAGATTCGGCGGTGTAATAAAACGTTGCTTTCGACAAATCGCCTTGATATTCCACATCCGAAATTTTCATTTCAAGACCTAAATTCAAGGCCAAAGTCCGCGATTTGTACATCACTTCTTTTTCCAAAGAGCGACCTTTAATCCATTTATCAATCTCTTCTTGCGTGGCGATATGCAAGATATTTTTGGTCTCGTGAGCCTTGAGGTGAGGTGCTTTTTTTGCTACTTGAATACGTGCTAATTCTCCCACAACCGACACTACACCAATATCATAACCCGGTGCAGTATCAACCGCAACAACATCCCCAATGTGCAAGGACAAGCGATTTATATTTCGGTAAAAAGCCTTGCGTGAGTTTTTGAAACGAACTTCAACAATATCATATTCTTTTTGACCCTGAGGAAGAGATAGATTTCCGAGCCAATCGTAAACTTCTAATTTATTGCAACCGCCACTACTGCAAGTTCCGTTGTTTTTGCACCCTTTCGGCGTACCTCCGGAACCACATGATGAACATCCCATTTTTTAAATTTTAAGAGGGCTAAGTTAAGAAGAAACCGATTCATCTGCATTCCAAGAAACAGGATTCATTGGAACGAGCACAACAATTCAAACAATCACTTCTTCTTTTCAATCACAATCTCCACTTTTTGATTGTTGAATCCTTTGGTGGTGGTGCTGTTGAAAATCATTTTGTTGTGGGAGCGTTGAGAAACTTTGATTTACTTCTTTTTACCGACAACTTGAATAACGGCAGCTTTTCCATTGTGGAATTTTCCTTCTTCGACATTTCTTTCCTTTTCCTCCATTTTTAAACTGTCAAAATCGCAAAAGTCTTGTTTTAAGGTTGCAGAATCGTATAGCATTTCAAGTTGTTTCGGCCCACCGGAATCGTAGTTTAATTGTTGTTTAGAATAGGCCTCCAAAACAAGTAAACCTCCTTTCTTTAAGGAATTGAAAATCTTTGTATGTACTTTTTCTCTGAGTTTTTCAGGAAAATGACCGAAGATGATAACAACGGCATCCCATTTTTCTGTTCCAAGTTCGAATTCGTCTAAGTCGGCGCAAATAGTTTCAACTTTTACATTTTTTAAACTTGCCAATCGCTGTGTTTTCCTTAACCCTTCTTCTGAAAAGTCAACACAAGTTACAGAATGTCCTTGGCAAGCAAGATGAACTCCATTTCGTCCTTCACCTTCGGCCAAACAAAGAATTTTACTGTTTTTTTGAAAACTTATTGATGCAAGGAAGGTATTTGGTTCTTTGCCGTAAGCAAAATCTGTATCGGAATAGCGTTCATTCCAGAAGGAAGCATTCATCAGCGAATTAATTGAATGGTTTTAGTTGTGACATACTTGTTGTCGAAAACAAAATTCAAGAAGTAAGTTCCTGTTGGTAAATCATTGTATTTAACCATATTGAATTTTCGTGTTCCTGATTTTTGTTTTTCAAAGAATCGTTCATCTACTAATTTTCCATCGCAATTGGTAACAAATAATTCCACGTCTCCTTGGTATGGATTATTGAATTCAAGTTGAAGGTCTCCATTGGAAGGATTGGGAAACACTTTCATTGAAAACGGATTTTTTCCTTCCAAAACGGGAATAGAATTAGTTTGTTCCTTTTTTAACCAAACTTCATAAATGTTTGAATGTGCATTTGTTACCCCAGTATTGTTGTTAGTGAAGGGGTTACTTTGTGTGCTGTAAATTCCTCCAACAATATGTCCTAAAAGAACAGAATCACTTGAAATTGCATTCAAATCAAAAATATCAACTGCGTAAAAAGGAAGCGATTCATTCGGGATAAATTCTGCGCTAGTACCTATTAAACCAGGCATTTCTACAGGTAAAACCCACTCTTCCAAATTTCCTTGATTATCTCTTGAAACTCTACTTACCGTTTTCACAAATGGCACATTCGGGTCGGAGGTTAATACACCGTTTTGGTAAAAATATTGACTCAATCCTCCAAAGAACAAGGCGTGAGAAACTTGGTTTTGATTGTCGTACAGTGCAGCTTTGGATGAATGATAATTACTCAAATACTGGTTGAATTGCGTTTTTGGTGTGTGTCCATTGCTTTTAATTTCAACTGGATATAGATAAGGTAAGTCTTCGTTGTACTGAAAAACACCAGAGGAGAGAAAATATCCTTTTTCATTGTTGTCATAAATCATCGGAACTAAATTGTAATCCCTTCGATGTAAATGAACTTCATCGGTTATTTCTGTGAAATCAAGAACGGTTGGACTTGTGTCATTATTTTTCAGTTTGAATTTTCGAATGGAGTTGGTGTATGTTTGCGTAAATGTTGGGTTACCCATTGGATTGTACCTTCCGTCAAAACGGTGTCCACCTACCAAATAAAAAGTGTCTCCAAGTTTTCCCAACTGTCCACCAGTCACTGCAAAACGATTGTCAATGATTTGTTTGAAATTTGAACTAAAATCATCTGAGTCATTTATTATGGCTGAAATCAGTTGACTTACTTTTATGGAAATAAGAGAATTGTATGTTTTATGATCATTTGCAGTTGCACTAAACCCGTAACCACCAATAATTACAAGGGTGTCTCCATCCTGATAAAAATTCATGTTTGTTGACTGTAATTGTTCAGCCAAGGAAGCATTTAAGCCAGTAATACTCTTTGACCAAACTTGATTGTTTATTGGGTCAATAACAAGAATTTCAGTGTTGTTTTGATTTGCAGGAAAAGCATTGAATGGTTGTCTTGCGTGTAAACCATCTTTTCTTCCACCAACAAGTAGCCAAAGTCCATTGTGTTGTGCGAAAGCATAGGAATGAAGCCCGTTAAATCCTTGAATTTGCTTGGAAACGAATTTTACATTGTATTGGAAATCAATTTGCTGTGCAAAAGAAGTGCTTGAAAAAATGAATAGTAAAATAAAGAGTCTCATAAGTATAGTTTGTGCAATTCTAAAATTTATCGTTGGTGGAATTTGTAACCGAAGTTACAGTTTGACAAAGTTGAATTTGGACTATTTCTTCAGCAGAGACAAAGAAAAGGAATTCAAATCATTATGAAGGCGATTATGAATTTCAAGCGCTTCATTTTTGGTGTTGAGGTAATCTTCAATTAACAATTGGATTTGCTTGATTTTTCCTTTTTCAAACTCGATGTATTCACTGTATTTATCACGTTTTCCCGCACCATTCTCGATGTCTTTTTTCAAATTAGCAAGTGCGAGTTTTTCCTCTTCAATGGCCTCTTTTGTTTTAACATAATTGCGATTTATAGGATTTAACATTCTTCTCATTCTTTTGTAATCGTCCATTTTCTTAGCAAAATCGACATCCACTTTTGTCACGTAAAGATTGTTTTTGATTCTTAACTCTACTGAACTAGCGTTTTGTTGCCATGAGGCGATTGTATCAATTTTGGACTCTAATATTACCTTTTCCAAACTATCCAATTTTTCTGTCAATTTATCCACATTATGGATAAAACCTTCTTTTTTGGAATCAATACAGGAAAAGAGAATAAATCCGATTAAGATTAGAAATGTTAAGTTTATCTTGTTCATATTCAGTAATATAAATAATTTTAGTGATTAGTGTGTTCTAGTCATTGTTTCAGGTACGCAGATGATAAAGTCTGCTTTTCCAAGGTGCTCTTTATCCATTTTATGGATATTTTCTTGAGTTACTGTAGATATCGTTAAGTAAGTCAAATCCTTCTTTTCACGCAGTAAATACCACAATATCCCTTGATAAAAATCAGAATGAAAAGCGCCGTTAATATGCAAAATATGGATATTCTCTTTCAATGAAGCTAAAATGAACTTCGCCATTGTTGCATCTTTGATGGCTTGTGCTTCGAGCATATTTGCCCCACGATGTCCTCCCATTTTTTTTACTTCAATGTATTGTGATAGGGTAGTGTCAACAGGAAAATCAATTGGTGCCATTTGAGATTTTTTGAGTTCAGACAAGGTGTCAAGTGCTTGTCTTCCCTTTTTGAAAAGTAATGACGCGTATTTCCTTTCAATGTTTGCAGCCACACAAGGAATACCATTTTCGCGTGCATAATTGACAATTGGGTGATAGTCGGTGAAATGATTTGGCCACAATCTCATGGAATCTTTGAACGTTTTTTCATCGATTTTTTGGATGATGAATTGAGTCAGTAAGTGCTGTTGATCTTGTTCAAACATTTCAAAACTGAGGACAAAGTTTTTACTATGTTTTTTGTGCAGCTCTTTGCTTAACTCAAACTCTAACCAATGCGCAATCGGGTTATCGTGAAATTCACCGAAGAGGATGACTTGCTTATCTGAGGCCGCTTTCACCATTTTTGCATAGGTAGTTTTCTTACCGTTTTTGTCGTAAATGACAAATGCTTTTTCATTTTGTGACCACAAAAAATGTGTGAAAAATGCAAGTACGAAGAGGAATATTAATTTCATGTAAAAAAATGTTATTGTCACCAAAGGTAATTCTTAACATTAAATTCATACATTTGGAAAAACCATTTGAAGAAAAACTATGAAGAAAAGCCTTTACACACTGTTATTCGCAACAGGATTGGCAACTTCGGTTTCAGCACAAGGATTTCAAGTAAACTTTCAAGGACAAAAACAACAAGGGACTGGCTGTGCTGGTTCTGCGGATTATGTTGATGGTTCTACTTTGTTTTTTAATCCTGGTGCAACCGCATTTGCCAAAGAGAGTAGTGCTAACGTTGCGATGACGCCTGTTTTTGCGAACATTATGTATGTTGACTCAGCAACAGGTGGAGTTTACCGTTCCAATTCGCCGATGGGAACTCCATTTTCCGCTTATGCACTTTTACATTTTGAAAAACTACCTTCTCTTAATTTTGGACTCGCTGCCTATACTCCTTTTGGAAGCGTTGTTTCTTATGAAGATAATTGGATTGGGCGTTTTGCAATTACAAGACTACAACTTCAAGCAATTTTTATTCAGCCAACCGTTTCCTACAAGATAAACGACAAGCTCGGAATTGGAGCAGGATTTGTTTACAGTACTGGTAAGGTTAATTTGAGAAGAGATCTTCCTGTTCAGTTCGAGGACGGGTCTTTTGGGAAAGTAGAATTGGGTGGTGCAGCGGTAGGATTTGGATATAATGTGGGACTTAGCTTTAAAGCAACGGACAAATTTAGTGTAGGGTTGACTTACCGTTCCAAAGTTCAAATGAGCTTGGATGGAGGAACTGCTACGTTTACCATGCCTGAAGCTTTAGCGGAGAATTTCCCAAATACAAGTTTTGCAGGTTCGCTACCTCTTCCGTCTGTTGCGACCTTAGGTTTATCCTATAAATTCTCCGATAAATTAAGTGCGGTATTGGATGTGAATTATGTTGGATGGAAGGCCTACGATACTTTAGCCTTTGATTATGAAATTAATACGGCGAGTTTGGAGGATACAAAATCAGCAAGAGATTACAAAAATATTGTTGCTTTTCGTGGTGGGGTGAATTATAATTTGAATGAAAATTTAACCCTTCGAGGTGGCGCGGGATTTGGATTTACTCCTGTTCAAGATGGATATGTAACACCAGAAACACCTGACAATAATCGTCTTTACGGAACACTTGGGGTTGGTTACAAAGTCGGGAAACATTTTGAATTCGATGCTTCTTTTTACTATGCTAAAATCAAACGTGCTGACACGAATGCGGAGACCAATTTGAGTGGAACTTTTACCACAATTGGAATTGCACCTGGTTTTGCCTTAATCTATAAATGGTAATCATGAAAAGAACAATAAATTTTCTAGCCGTTGGGGTGTTTGCTTTAGCGGTTGTGGCTTGTAAGCCAAAATATACTGCTCCCGAAACTTCTGCGGGAGAAATTAACCCTGAAAGATTAGTGGTGATTGGAGGAAGTCATGTTGGTGGTTATTTCAATGATGGATTAACAGCCGAAAATCAATCTTATTCAGTAGCAGAAATTCTTGCTCAGCAATTTAAAGTAATTGGTGGAGGTTCATTTTTTCATCCTCAAATTGGGGTAAATTCAGTTGGGATTAGTTGGGAAGGAAACGCACCTTTTAAATTGGGCTACAGAACTGATTGTAAGGAAGAAACCTCTTTGGGGCCGGTTCGAACTGCAAATTCAGGAGATGGAAGTTTATTTGAAAGTAATGTTTACAGCACTTCCAATAAAATCGGAAATTTTGGAATCCCAAGATTGAAAATGAGTCAATTAACAGACAACGGACTATCCTTGGTGAATCCTTTCTTTAAACGAATGGCTTCTGCTTCAAATGCGACCGTATTAGGAGATATAAACGCTTTGAATCCAACGTTTTTCGCTTCATTTATGGGCTTTGAAGATGTGATTGAATACGCAAGATCGGGTGGGGTTGGAGTGAGTTTGCCTAGTCCTCAAGATTTTGAAAGCGCTTACAGTAATATGTTAAGCCAACTTACGTCGAACGGAGCAAAAGGTGTTGTTGCAACAATTCCTGACCCTGTAAACATGCCCTTCTTTACAACAATACCTTGGAACGGTTTGAATTTAGCTGAAGGAGATAACAACATAACTTTATTGAATAATTTCTATGGGCAACTAGGTTATTCTTTTGCTGCTGGTGAAAATGGATTTATGGCCTACGATGAAGACTCACCAACCATAGGAATTCGTCAGTTATTGCCAACAGATAAGATTTTGTTGAGCATTCCTTTGGATTCTGTTAAATGTTTCTTACTAGGTACTTTACGTCCATTCAGAGATGAACATTTTTTAGATAATAATGAAATTCTTGGTTTGAGAAACACTATTCAATCTTACAACACAACTATTCGAACTTTAGCAAATCAGTTTGGATTAGCGGTTGTAGAAACGGATGCATTTTTCGCAAAAACAACTTCTGGTTTCACATACAACGGAGTAAACCTTACCGCAGCTTTTGTTTCGGGAGGAATGTACTCTTTAGATGGTTTGAATTTTAATCCAAGAGGAAATGCCCTTTTGGCAAATGAATTTATTAAAGCCATCAATAAAAAATACTCAGCAAAAATACCTCAGGTCAACGCTGGAAATTACACTGCAACTTTATTCCCTTAATAACTAAAACCATAAAACATGAAAAGAATTCTATTTTTCTTAGCGACAGCCATTTCGTTGTCTTTTAATGCACAAGTTTCTTGTGATGGAGGAAGATACGCCTCCAATATTTTTGAACAAGTATCAACAACGCCTAACGTTCAGTACGGTTCGAATACTTCATTTAGCGGAGGAAATACAAATTTGTTTTTTGACTTTTATCAAGGTCAAGGAGATCAAGCAACCGAACGTCCTTTAATTATATGGGTTCATGGAGGAAGTTTTATTGGTGGTTCTAGAACAGACATTGACGTTAAAACTTTATCTGAAAGATTTGCTAAGAAAGGTTTTGCTTGTGCATCCATTTCTTACCGCCTAGGTTTCTTTCCATTTGATTCAGCAAATGCGGTGAGAGCGGTTGTTCGTGCAACACAAGATTTAAAAGCAGCAATCCGTTATTTCTACAAAGACAGAGCAACGGATAACGTTTACAAAATTGACACAAACAACATTTTTATAGGTGGTAGTTCTGCTGGTGCGATTACTGCTTTACACGTTGCATACTTAGATAAAGAGTGTGAAATTCAAGATTATTTGAGCGCAAATGTCATCCAACAACTTGGAGGCCTAGATGGAAATTCGGGAAATCCTGGGTATTCAACACGTGTGAAAGGAGTTTTGAACGGTTGTGGTGCTTTAGCGCGTTACAGTTGGTTGGATGCTGGTGAAGTTCCTGTGGCTTCTGTGCATGGAACAAACGATGGAACTGTTCTTTATAATCGTGGAATTGTTAATCCTGGAACACCTTTAATGTATTTGGACGGAAGTAGAATGATTCACGAAAGGGCTTGTGCTGTTGGTGTGGACAATCAATTTTACACTTTTCCAAACGCGCCACACGTACCTTATGCTGGGACAGGTACTGCTGCATTAGCTTACATGGATACAACTGAGCGTTTTTACAGAGATTTCCTTGTTCGTCAGTTGGGATGTGATCTTCCTCAATTACAACCTGAAAATGTACGTATGCAAGGCGTTACTTTGTACCCAATAAATTACTGCGACAACTCACCAGTGGATGAAGTTTGTCCTTTATCCGTTGGCCTATTTGAAGAAGTAGCAAATACATTTAAAGTTTACCCGAATCCGAGTAATGATGCAATTACTTTAACTTTCGATGGAGGTAATGAAATTAATGTTGAAATTGTTGACTTAACAGGAAGAAAAATGAAATCCATTTCTCAAGTTTTGAGTGGAATATCCATTGATATAAGCGATTTGAAAAGTGGTAACTACTTAGTTCAAGTTAAATCCAGTAATTTTCAGATCATAAAAACCAAATCAATCATCAAAATTTAATTTATGAAAAAAGTGTTTATTACAACTTTTGCCATGTTTGCATTAATTAGTAGCCATGCACAAAAAAGCACGAGTTTATCAACAACCGAGACGTCGAGTAAAACGTCGAAAGTTGAGAATAGAAATGGTGCAAAGCCTTTAAGTGAGGCGTCAAAGTCAAATGCTCAAGTTCCAATGACAAGGAAAACTGCAACTCAACCTGCTGTGAGAAAGGAAGAGAAAATCAAAAATGATTAATCAGCACAAAATGAAGAAGATATATTTTAATTTAATTGCCTTAGTTTTTTTGGGGTTTTCTTCCGTTGGTCAATCTTTTACGGAGGGATTCGACAATTTAGCAAACCTTACAGACTGGTACGTAAGAAATAACAGTACTAGCCCAAATGCGAATTGGGGAGGAGGTATCGCCGATGCATTTCCAGCACATCTGGGTGCGCCAGATTCTTATTTAGCTTGTAATTTCCAAAGTACCTCAAGTACAGTTGGGGCGACTATTTCAAATTGGTTATTTACTCCCGCTCGAACGTTTAGTAATGGAGATGTAATTACTTTTTTCACAAGAACTACAGACAATGCACCTCAACCTACCTACCCTGATAGATTGGAAGTACGGTTAAGTACAGCTGGTAATGGTCTTGATGTGGGAGAGACAGAAACATCTGTAGGAACTTACACAACCCTATTATTGACTGTAAATGAACAGTTAACTACAACTGGGTATCCAAAAGTATGGACACAATATACCATAACAATTTCAGGTTTACAAGGCCCAACTACCGGAAGAATCGCATTTAGGTATTTCGTAACAAACGGAGGTCCCAATGGTCAGAATTCAGATTACATAGGTATTGATACCTACACTTATACCTCAGTAGCAACACCTCCAGTAAATGATAATTGTGCAGGTGCAATTCAGTTAAATCAAGGTGCAACATGTGTGAATACTGCTGGTAGCGTTGCCTTTGCAACAGAATCTCAACCGGGATGCGCCGGAACCGCAAACAATGACGTTTGGTATCGATTTACCGCAACTACCAGTTTAGCATCCATAACTGTTAATGGATCAACTGGATTTGATGGTGTGTTTCAGGTTTTTTCGGGAGCTTGTAATAATTTAATACCTCTCAACTGTGTTGACGGAACTGTTACAGGTGAAGATGAGGCAACAGTGGTAAATAACCTAAGTGTAGGACAAACCTATTTCATTCGAGTCTATGACTTTGAAGATATTGTGCCGAATACCTCAGGTTTTGATATTTGTGTGGTTGAATTTACTCAATGTAATCTCACTCAGCCAGTTGGTTCTATTCTTGAAACAGAGGCTTGTGGAACATCCTCCAATGGTGGTTGTGGTGTGACGCCACCAATCTATCAGAACATTTCTTGTGGTCAAACAATTTTCGGAAAAGCTTGGGCTGATAATGGAAATCGCGATTTGGATTGGTATTCATTTACAGTTGTGGAATTAGGAACAGGATCGATTTCTGCAACTGCTGAATTTCCGTTCGTTGTTCTTATAATCGACGTCTCAAATTGTGCAAGTCCTTCTGTTTTAGCTCAAGGAACCTTTAACGCTTGTGAACAAGGAATCGTAAACTACAATTTTCAAGGCCCTGGCACCTATTCAGTTGTTGTTGCTCCAACCGTTTTTGCAGGTTATCCTTGTAACAGTTTCAACGATTACCACTTTACGCTTAACTTGCCAGGAACTGTACCTACCATTCAAGCGAATGGTAATACAAGTTTTTGTCCTGGGGGAAGTGTTGCTTTAGCAGTAACCCAAACATCAGGAACTTATCAATGGACGAATAATGGAAACGTAATTTCTGGTGCGGAAAGCAACTCATATAACGCAACAATGGCAGGTTCTTATGGAGTAAATTACACCAATCAAAATGGTTGTGTGAGATCATCCACAGAAACAATAAGCGTTTCTTTACTTGCATTGGATGACGCTAGTTTTACTTATCCTTCATTTACTGTGTGTCCAGGTTCAGCGAATACAACACCAACAACTACATTGACCGGAACATTCTCGGCTAACAGTCCTAACCTAGACATTAACCCAACGACTGGAGAAATCAACATTGCTAATTCGCAAGAAGGTGTTTACCAAATTTCATTCTCAACTAATGTGGTTTGTGCAAACAGTTCTACGGCAAACTTCACTATTACTTCTACTCCTGACGCAAGCTTCTCTTACGCAAATCAAACTTTGTGCAGCAATGGAGCAAATGAAGTAGTTGTGTTAGGTTCAAGTTCAAGTTCAGGTGTTTTCAGTTCTACTAATGGTCTTTCAATTGATCCAATTACGGGAACGATTAATCCTTTAAGCTCAACTCCAGGAGTTTACACAGTTACTAATGAAATTGCTGCCTCAGGAGCTTGTAATGCGTCTCAATCTACTTTTCAAGTGACTATTTTTGGGGTTACAGTTGATTTTTCATTACCAGCTGTTGTTTGTGAAGGAAGTTCGGTATTGAATTTAAACGCAACTCCAGTAGGTGGTACTTACAGCGGAACAGGTGTTTCGGGAGATAGCTTTGACCCAGCTCAGTCAATAGGTTCAAGTTCTACGATTACCTATACTTACACTGAAAACGGATGTACTTTCACCGATGACGCAACAATTGCTGTTGAAGCTAATCCATCTGTAAGTTTCGGAACATATCCTGCTTTATGCTCAAACGCTTCGCCATTAACCTTGAATCAAGGTACGCCAGCAGGTGGAAATTATTCAGGAACAGGTGTTACTAATAACGTATTCATTGCGGCAGCTGGAAGTGTTGGAAATAATGACTTAATCTATTCTTACGTTTCTCCGAATGGATGTTCGGGTTCTGCAATTGGAAGTATTGTTGTGAATGCTGTGCCGACGGTGAGCTTTACAAATCCAGGTGATTTCTGTTTATCTGATGGTTCGGTGTCTCTTCAAGCAACTCCAACAGGTGGAGTTTTTGATGGTCCTGGCGTTACTGGAACAACTTTCAGTCCGTCAGGCGCTGGCGCTGGGGTTCATACCTTAACCTATTCTTTTGCACAAAATGGTTGTACGGCTTCACAATCTCAAACTGTCGAGGTGGAAGACTGTATAGGATTAAATGAGTTGAATTGGTTGACTAATGTTTATCCTAATCCAGCAACGGATAAGGTAAATGTGGTGAGTTCATTGAATGCTGAATTGAAGGTGTTCACTACTGATGGTCGTTTGGTTCAAACTTGGGAAGTAAAAGCTGGTGAACTTAACACCTTTGAAATGAGTGCTTTCTCAAAAGGAGCATACTTGATTCATTGGACAACTGAAAAATCTTCAAAAGTTCAAAGGTTGATTAGAGAATAATAGTTATCTTCGCGACGGTTTTGGTCTCGTGGCCGAGCGGTTAGGCACCGGTCTGCAAAACCGTCTACTCCGGTTCGAATCCGGACGAGACCTCACTAATATTCAAAGCCCCTGAGCAATCAGGGGCTTTAATTTTTTGGTACGTTTTACTTATCATCGCAATTGACAAATGCTCTTTAAGAATTACAGATTTTTATTATTTGTTGGTTCAGTTCTACTTTACTTGCCTTTTTTGGGTGGTATGCACTTGTTTGATTGGGATGAAATCAATTTTGCTGAATCCGCAAGAGAAATGCTTGTTTCGGGCGACTGGTTGACTGTTCAAATTGACTTTAAACCTTTTTGGGAAAAACCTCCTTTATTCATTTGGATGCAAGTACTTTCCATGAAGTTGTTCGGAATAAATGAATTTGCTGCAAGGTTTCCAAATGCTATTGCAGGAATACTAACAATTCAATTATTGTTTGCCTTAGGTAAAACTTGGAAGAATGAACAATTTGGTTTCTGGTGGGCAATTTTACACGGTTTGTCTTTTTTACCTTTTCTTTATTTCAAGTCGGGAATAATAGATCCTTGGTTTAACTTGTTTATCTTTAGTGGATTAATTTATTTTTTCAAGTTTTATAATGCAGCAGAATCTGAGGTGAAAAGACTTGACATTTTTGTTTCTGCATTGAGTATTGGATTATCCGTGCTCACAAAAGGACCAGTTGGATTTCTAATTTTTAGTACAGTTATTGGCATTGTAATGGCAGTTGATATTTACAAGAAGACTTTTTCGAAAAATGTCAATTTTCAACGGTTTTTGTTGTGGTGCTTGGTTTTCATTCTTGTAGGTGGAAGTTGGTTTGGATTGCTCTTGATGAATGGAAAAGGACAAGTGATTGCTGATTTTATGGTGTATCAAATTCGTCTTTTTCAAACGGAGGATGCAGGACACGGCGGCTTTCCGCTTTACCATTTTGTGATTTGGTTGCTTGTTCTCTTTCCAATAGGTTGGATGTCCATTTCTGGTTTATACCAAAAAGTGGAGGACGAAAAATTGAAATCTCAGGTGTTTTGGATGAGGGTTTTGTTTTGGGTAGTGCTTATTTTGTTTTCCATTGTAAAAACTAAAATTGTTCACTATTCATCAATGATGTATTTTCCCGTTTCTTTCCTTTCTGCTTTGCTTTTTGTGGGTGATTTTAAATGGAAAGTTTGGCAAAAAACAGGATTGTGGATTACCGCGTTCATTTGGTCAGTTTTAGTTTTTGTGATGCCTCATGTTGACGATTACAAAGCAAAAATCATTGCCAAAGGTTGGATTAAAGATGAATTTGCAGTCGCGAATTTGGAGGCTAATGCTGCTTGGACAGGATTTGAAAGTTTTATTGTATTGTTATTCTTAGGAGGAATTACATATTTCTTATGGTTTAGAAATGCAAAGTTTAAGAGACAGTTATTTGCAGGTTCACAATTGCTTTTCGTTTGTTTTTTGGTTTATTTCGTTCCTTTTCGAGTTGAAAAATATTCACAAGCATCTGCTATAAATTTTTGTAAAAGAGCAGCCAAAGAGGAAATCCCCATTTATTCTGTGGGGTATAAAAGTTATGCCACATTGTTTTACGGACAGCGCAAACCCGAACACAGTAAATCCACTGTTGACGAGTATTTGCTTCAAGCCCATCTCTCACCCTGCTACTTTGTTTTTAAAACAACAAGTGAGAAAGACATTTTTGCACAGTACCCCAATCTACAAGTGATTGATAAAAGTAATGGATTCATTTTGGCTTTGAAAAAGTAATGTTCCAACCTGTTCACGAAGTATTCAATTGTATTTTTTTTAATGTGCTAATGGTTTAATGTGCTAATGGTTGAATGTGCTAATGTGCTAATGGTTGAATGTGCTAATGGTTTAATGCTTCCGCCGCGGCGGAGGTTTAATGTGCTAATGTCCTTCCGCCTAAGCGGAGAGCAATGTGTTAAAGTTTCGGGGTGCTTTGTCTGCATTTTATGTAGAATAGTGTTCCTTCGATGGATTATAAAGATAACCTTGAGTTTTGTGAAAAGGGGGGAATAAAAAAGGCCCGCATTGCGAGCCTTTTTTGTTAGAATATTGAGTGTTTGACGACTTTAGATTTTGCTTTTCCGTTGGTTACGGTGATGTAATAAATACCCGGTGCAAATGCTTCTGAGAAATTGATTTGGTTAGTTCCCTCTTCAATATTTACAGCATTACTATAAACCATTGCACCTTTCGTATCGCGGATTTCAACAATTGCATTACCTATTAAATCATTTTGGTTGATAACCAAGGTGAAACCAGATTTACTTGGATTCGGGAAGGTTAGAGCGATATTGTTGGAGTTGTTCTCACAATCCACAGCAATTGGACCATAGATTTTATTATCTCCATTAATATCTACCTGATTCAAGCGGTAATACATTAAGCCACTATTCATTTGACCATCTGTAAACTCATAGTTCAACAACTGGTTACTGAAACCAGCAGCAGGAATTACAGCAACATTTTCCCAATTAGAACCTTCACGAGAACGTTGAACTTCAAAATGTAAGCTGTTATTTTCAGATGCGGTACTCCACGTTAAGCGATTACCCATATCTTGGCAAGATGCATTGAAGGTAAGGAGTTCGACTGGGAGGGGGTTGTTGTTATTACCACCACCATTGAAGAAGCTAAATCCGGTAACGCCAGTCTCCTCCAATAAATAATCCCCTGATGCTAGTACCGCTTGACCTGCTCCTTGCGTTCCAGCCAAGATCCATGTATTATGGCTAGGACCCTTAGATGTTATTATACGTAGTTGACTGATATCAGCCACA
>Ga0169931_10003674_pt1 | contig 24238 bp, 19 predicted proteins | sample Kivu_15m_20L_FD_129675 | JGI IMG/M metagenome (GOLD analysis project Ga0169931, IMG submission 129675) | Freshwater microbial communities from Lake Kivu, Western Province, Rwanda to study Microbial Dark Matter (Phase II) - Kivu_15m_20L... | ecosystem: Environmental > Aquatic > Freshwater > Lake...
GTCGCTAATTGTTCTTCGCTATCTGCCATCGCTAGTATCGCTAGTGAATGTCTTAGCTAATTTCGATGGGCATTGTACGAAACCTCTACGTGGTCGTGTGGTACTGGTAGATCTCCACGTACGTGCTCTGTAGGCCTCTGGTACTGCGCAACGCGGCGTGTACCACAGATATTCTTTTATTTCAAAGGGTGGAATAAAGGTAAACAGGTAAACTCCAAGTGACACGAAAGCTTTCTATCACATTTCGGTTCAAAACCAGCATCATTATCCCAAGCAAAATGTCTTCCTCAGCAGACTTTACCCATGATGAAAGGTTTGATGGTCTTTATCTTAATGTAGCTCAAACGGCAAGAGGAATAGAACCAATGCTCGATACTGTATTTTCATTCCTTCGAAGGAAAACGGATTTTTTTGCTGGACCTTCTGGTGAGGGATCCGATGCTGCTGTAGCTAAAGTCCATCAAGTCTTACAGAAACATGTCAAGATTTTTCATGAAGACATGGAAAAGAAACGCAAATCGAAGGAAGAGGAGGAAATCAAGCGAAGGAAAGCACAGCAAGAGAAACCCCCGCAACCAAAAGATGATGTTATTGAACTCGGATCCGATGGATTTGATATTTCCTCCACTCATCCCAACGCTCCTATTGAATTAAAATCCGATCAAACCGAGCAGATTGAGTCTTCCTCTACAACCGCAGTCGATGTATCTGCAACTAGCATGGAAACAGACGACGAAGATAGAGGTCCTCCGTTAGTAGGAAATGGTGGGACGGTTCCTGGGAAATACAGTTGGTCTCAAACGCTGTCTGAAGTAAGTATCACAATCCCACTGATGCAACATACAAGAGGGTCAGATTTGAATGTGAAAATAGGAAAGAAGCATTTGAAAGTAGGTCTCAAAGCGCAGGCTCCCTCCTTTCTTATTGATGCACCCCTATCAAAACCCATTGTTTGTGATGACTCTCTCTGGACGATTGAAGATGGTAAGCGCCTTCTGATTCATTTACAGAAATTTAATGGAATGGAATGGTGGGATTGTGTCTGTGAGGGTGATCCCAAAATAGATGTGAAGAAAGTTCAACCCGAAAATTCAAAGTTAGCCGATCTAGATGGAGAGACTCGTCAAACGGTAGAGAAAATGATGTTTGATCAAAGGCAAAAAGCTATGGGGTTACCTACAAGTGATGAGCAAAAGAAGTTTGAAATGCTCGAGAAGTTCAAGAAGGCGCATCCCGAGTTGGACTTTTCTAATGCCAAGATCTCGTGAAAATGTCTTTTTGTAGCAGTAATAAATAAAACAATAATACTTTTGTAACAATTAGAAAAATTAGACTATATGAGATGGGGTTGTTGGTCTCAAATGTCTGGGAGAGAAAGAGAGTAATCCTCTGTTAGCCACAGTCACTAGCCCAATTTTTCCCGTCAGCATCAAATTAGTCGCGTTACCTAGAGTCCTCTGATCGCTGTCTAATTGCCCTTGCAATTTACATCTCATAAATGAAGAGTATTTTGTTCGGTTCCAAGTGATGTTTATCAACAGTATTTACATATCTTTGCTAATATTTCAACGCGTCCCCTCTCAGACAAGATCTTCTTCAGCGTATCAATCATCGATTTACTGTGCCGCCAAAAACTACGACGATATGACAACTCCTCGGTGGTATCAAAAGACCATATCAATAACGGCACCTTCTCGGGGATGTCATCTGATAACTTCAGAGATTGTCAGGGCCGTCAAGGATGAATTACCTACAATTCAGATTGGTATGGCGAATATATTTATTCAGCATACATCAGCTAGCTTAACAATCAACGAAAACGCAGATCCGGATGTAAGGCGGTGCGTCTTTTGTATCACGAATGTCTATAATTTATCTCATATTCTCGCTTCTATTCTTACTTGTTGTTTTTTTTCAGTGACATGGAAGTGGCTTTGAATCGAATCGGTAAGGCTCTTAACTTCAATGCACGTATTTGTGTCCTTGAAATATCTGCAAACCGACACAATCAACAATTACTTGACATACAGTTCCCAGTACATGGGTCAGAGACGGTACATTTCGTCACACGTTAGAAGGCGATGACGATATGCCTGGTCATGTGAAGTCTAGTGTTATGGGAGTAAGTTTGAATATCCCAATTAAAAATGGACATCTTGCTTTAGGAACATGGCAGGGAATATATCTGAATGAACATAGGGATAGTGGTGGATGGGGAGGAGGACATGAAAGGAATATTGTTATCACTCTTCAAGGACAATCATAAATTAATCCCTTTACCGCTATACTTTGTATGACTTACGACTAAAGCATCCTAGGTGCTTTTTAAGTATTTTAATGACAAATGTCAAGGTAACCAAAGCCTATCTTATTTTTTTAAATGGCTTTTTCTCCTTTTTCGCTCCTGCACCTGAGCCTTTCTTCATTTTCGCGTGCTGTGTTTTCGAGACCTCGTTTCTAGCTTGAGCCGTAGCTTGATCATCACGAGCCATTTTCGCTTCGAAGTCTTCTTCCTGTTGGCCTCTTTCAGTGGGAGGAGTCTCGTTGTTTTGTTGAAAAAATGTTGAACCTTCGATTCGAGAGGAAAATCGATTTATAAAGCTTGAATCGCTTGATAAGTCCCAAAGAGCTAGTTGATTTCCAGATCCACCACATCCTAATAGCCATGGGGAGTCCGAATAAAAACTGACAGTATATAGTTTTCCAACGCACATATCCTTACTACCACAACTTATCGGTTTTGTCGTACTCTTATTTGCACCACTTGCCATGATCATAGTATCCCATATAGCCACTGTTTTATCAACGGCGCAAGTAGCTAACATCCCAGGTATCTTTGTATTGTAACTTATATCACTACATCCACCAAATTCATGAGCCACAAACGACCAATAATGATTCTTCCCAAAGTTGCGGACGTCCCAGCAAAGTACTGTACCATCTTCACTCGCTGCCGTAAGTAAATGAGGGTGATGAGGATCCCATGCAATGGCCTCACAATCTGCAGGTATTTTCGCTCGTTTACATAATGATCCATCCTGAGTTCGTGCATCAATGATACAAACAGATCGATCATAGGAACCACTTGCTAATATTGTTCCCTCATTTGGATGCCATGCAAGAGATTGAACTTTATCCTTATGATGTGTCCATGTTGTGTAGGGGCCATTCTTCTTATCGGCATTACTATCTGTGGATGATTGTTGCGTAATATCCCATAATTTTACAGTCTTGTCCGCAGACCCACTAGCAATAACTTGTCGATGGATAGGGTTCCATGAAAGTGACATTACTGCATCTTTATGACTCCCCTGACGTAGTGTAGGTCCTTTCTTCGATCGATTCATTTTATTTGTATTATCTTGTTTTCCTTTTTTCGATTTATTTCCTAAGGCGAGATTCCTCCATTCCTCGTCAAGGCGAGTTGTATCTTCACCACCTAATATACAATCAGGTTCTAATACATCCAATATATCTAAATTCCATATTTCAATACCTGGGTGAAACGATCCAACTGCAACATAATTTCCAGCTTGACCATCTGAGTTTATTGTTCCATGAGCTAAGCATAGAGGATAAGAGGGTAGTGGAATATCATGGTGAACAAATAAATTTCCAGTAGTTTCTTCATACACATGTACTTCTAACGATGCAAAGTCCTAATAGAAAGGTTCCATGAATACATGAAGAATGATTGTAATAGAGGCATCAATAGCCAAAGGATATGTATGAACCCCCGATTCCAAGAACAACATTTTTTACACATACCTCATCTGTCTTGGCAACTAATATGAGTGCATCATCCGGTCGTAAATTAGTATCATCAATATCACTATCATTATCCACATCCTGATCTTCATCCATATCGTAATCTTCATAATCAGCCATACCAGTATAGCCACTAAATCTCATAGCCTCTAATCCTTTTAAATCTGTCGGTATGAATTCACGTGTATCTGGAACGTCTTGTAAGGAATCATCGTCATCATCATCATCGTCGTCATCATCATCGTTGATTTTTTCATCGATTAAATCTTCCATATCTTGATGATTAGGTTCCGAATTATCAGATCCCAGTAGAATTTGACCTATTTTATGTGATGCGTTGTTGTTATTGTTGTCATCATAATCATCATCCGAATATTCATCCATTTTTAATTCTGCTGGTAATGTCGAAGGATCTACCGTAGGAAGAGCTTGAATCAATTGTTGAATCTTTTCCATTCGTTTCATATTTTCTATAGTTGCTTCAGTGTTTAACAAATCATCTTCATCGTCAACACTATCTCGATGGCTATCTAGATTCTTAAAATCATCATCTTCATCTTGAATATATTTGTTGTTTTCCAAGTCGTGATGTTCTTCCTCGGTGCCATTGTTTTTGGTTACTTGTTGTAAGAATTCACTCTCCGCCTTGGATAATTTATACTTTTTAGGATTGGGATCTGCTATCCCTCGAGGTATCCATTCAACAGCAGAGATCATTTGGGATTTTGCTTTATCTATCTTCTTGAAACAATACTTTTTATTGTCGCTATTTGAGTGATTGCATATGTACTCCAGTACATGAATTCACTCAACAAATGTCTAAAGGCTCTGCGCGTTTGGGACGTTTTCTTGGCTTCTTGGTCAAATGAGTGGTAAATTTTTCTGTTACCACTTACTTAGGGTTATGAGTCAACATTTTAAAAACTCGTAAATTCCATACTGGATGCACTGCAGGTCCTAACTGAAATACGTTAGCGTAAGGAAGTGATTCTTGGACGTACAGCGTACAGCAGTTTACGTACTGTATTATCAGAAATACGACCAAGGTGCTTACATCCTCCGTATTACGTTTCTTTTACTATTAGAGACGGGTACAGAGCTGGTATGCGCTACTGTAGTCGGAATTTTTCTACATAACAAAACCCCGTCCTACGGTCATACGCTGTTCTCGCGTCAATTACTAAAAATAGAAATTGACAATTGGACATAAGTTTTCAATAGATACCCGTTTCAACACTGAAACGTTAACAAGTGACTAAGCCGGTAATCTTCTTACTATACAGGACTGCTCGTCACATGGGGTTTTGGAGATTTGTCGACTAACAAATAATCCAGTGTGAATCGTGTTATAGGTTTGTTACAACAAAGAGATGATACCGACGGGTTGGAACCCCGCTCTAAACAATCCGCCCAATGGACACAATCAACAACAACAGCAGCAAGCCAATTCTTTTTCATTAAACTATTCGAGTGGTGGTGAATGGTATCCAAACTACAACCCGAGTCTTCCTTCCTCATCGTCTCAGCCTGCAGGAGTGTCTGCAAACATACAAAAGAATCATTTATCCAATTATGTCTATCCTTCCTTATCATCATCCATTGGGACCTACAATCCCTCCTCGTATGGATCATCAATTGCAATTACCTTTCGAGTAAATTGGAGTGGTGGCTTAACCAGCAATCTCATCATGGCAAGGCCTACTGTTTCCATCATGGCACCCAAGACAGCTGTTTTTTTACTAGGTAGTAGTGCAGCTTCTCCTTCCCTATTACGTGATGGAGAGTCTACTTTCGCTACGAAATTAGATGATACGTCAAATGATTATTATTACTTTCAACAAATGTATCTCCTAGATGAGCAAGAGCTCGGTTTACCTAGCGAGAATAATAACGATTCCATAGACATGTGTATCCTTCGATTACCGTTTGCCTATTTAGGATCCCTCATGGGAACACCTTCTTCTTCTTCTTCTGCGAAAGCTATAGGCAGTAGTTCATCTATGAATCAACCAACAGCACCATTACCGCCACCTTGGTTAGATACTGTTTCATTACGACAACAATTGACGCGTTCTTTGTTTAACCACAATAACAGTACCATGTCCTCCAACTTGAATTTAAAACATCCATCCAATTGTGAAGATGAAATTCTAGTACACCAAGTAGCTACCTTCTTAGAGCTAAGTTTATCCAAACTTGGAGATTGGTATCCATCCATGTCTATAACCCATATAATGGGATTAGTTGGACTTTCAGAGAATCAATTAATCCTGGTAGCCCGGGGACATGTGGCCACGAGTATGAATCTCCTACATCCTCCTCTCAACGTAACTCGAAGTATCTCAGCTAGTAGTAGTACAAGCAGTAGTCATATCAGTGATAATAATACTTCCGCGAATCATCTTTTGAATATAACTCCAGTAAAGAAAACATCGATATCTCCTCCCATAAATAATAGCAGTTACGTTGGAGGAGGTTTTATGGACACATCTTCATATTCTAGAGGATTCGGTAATTTTATAGGTGCCGTAGTAGGACGAGATAATGAGGTTGAAAATAGAAATATGGGTATGTTATTACCGAATTCTTATGATACTGGGTGGACAAGCAAGGGATCAGATGTCGTCCAGAATATGAATTTATCCTTTGGAGAGAGAAAAGAAACAAAAGTAATGGGAACTACGAATAATAGTGTATCCCATCACTCCCTTTATGGACGTTATAATAACCTTCAGGAGTATTATGAAGATACTGATGCAACTAGACAAGTAGGTCCAATACAGAACAAGCAGTCGTTGATGCCGATTGCAAATAACACACCCACTTTGTCGTCTGGAAGAGATATTTTCAAGAGTTCTGTGACAGCAAACAATACTGATTTTTCACGATCTGTCGCAATGCCCTCAAATAACAATTCTTCTTCCAATGATATTCCACTGACAGCATCAAGATTTATCCATACAAATTCGTCGAACGATGACCTTAGTCGTAATAGTAGGACGGCGAGTCCTGTCAGGCGGTCTTCATCGTCACGACCAGATCCGGCCGCTGTCATACCTGCTCTTCTTGCATTGGGTTTCACTCAAAGACAGTGTGATGCTGCTGTTTTAGCAGTAAAAAATGCAGAAACACCTACTCTTGGATCAACTGCTATTGAATCGACGACATTTAATTCAAATGCTGCTCAACATCGATTCTCCGATGAAAATGCCGGTGTAAATCATTCCTATGGATCATCCATCAGTGGTAGTAGTGTCAATCCGTCCGTTGATGATTCCTCTGTCATCGTTAGACCTCCTACTAGTGGTAAAACAACAACGTCTATTTTAAGATCTAGTAAGAGTATAGATTCAGTAGACAATAATCCTGATATCTCTATGATCAAAGTTCCTTTGCAGTCTTCGTCAACAACGGCGAATACAGGACAGCCTAAAATGCTTAAAATGCTTGACATTCCACAGGAAATGAATGCATTTATATTTCATTGCAACGCGAATACCCGTGATGAATGCCTTGAAAGAAAGGTTTTCGGGTAAGTATATAAAATACTTGTGACTATTATTTTTCCACATTTGAATTCTACTCACGACCTTTGGATGCTGTATTGAATAATATGATACTAGTTGCCCTTCCGGTGGTCAATATGGTCCTCACTCTAAAGCCAAAGAAGGGGATTTGCTTTTCCTCGCAGATTTCTCCTCTTGGACGGTAACAGGGATTTTTACTGCAAAGTGTGATGCTGGGCTGAATCTGGATCCATCCGCCTGGGGCGGTAAATTTCCTTGGCAGATACGTATCAACGAATGGACCACCCTACGAACCGTTCATATCGACAAGGTGAACGAAATTTTGGGCTTAGCCGCTGGCAGCAAATTGAATATGCTTACCAAGGATCAGCTCCTCAAGCTTGTGCATTCCAAGGAGTTTGGATCTTGTTTACCATCATCTTTGTTCAAGCAAATACCTGCACCTGTGGAGCAAATGTCATTCGCGAGTGCTGTAGTGCCACAAAACAAAGAAGGACGACCAAATTCTCCATATAATGAAGGTACATCGCCCAAGATGATGACTACGCATTCTTTAAGCGCCTCAGGAACTAGCATCTCAACGTCAAAATCCGTGAATCTAACGAATCCAACTAAACCGAGGCTCGTTCAAGTTATGAATAGTAATGATGAACATCCATCAACTGCCATGCATAGATCGAAACTTGTCACTGCTTGGTTGGATACTTATTCTGGGGAAATTGTCGTCTTGAATGAAATGTATAATAGTAAAGGAACACCTCAAAAGAAGGAGACTAAGCGAGAGAAGAATGTAAGCGATGACCTCAGCAAGTTGGTAAAATCCGATTTTGTCGGACCATGGCCAACTTTATCTTTTGCTGAAGTACGCCAAGCGGTTGGTACGTGAAATGATTATTGACGATTTGCATAAGTCAAATATATTATCTATAACTTTTATCTTTCGACCCGTATTATAGTTGAAATGTTTTATCGCTGGCTATTACATGCTCATGCCGTTGGTAATGAAGAAGGGAGAAACGCTCGTTTGTTGAATACGGGGAAACAAAATCAGAATTCGCCGGTGAACATGTCCTTTGACGATTCTGGTAGCTGGCTTCGTCAAGGGCGCTCAAGCTCCGCTCATGGTAAAAGGCGCGAAGATCCCGTTCTCGTCACGCTTGTCCCAGGCGCGTTGGAATTCATGAAAGGTTTGCTCAAAAATAACGGTCCGAAGGGCCTTGCCATTCCGACAGATGATATTGCCGATGCTTTGGCGATTAAATTTCTTCAAGAACTTGAGCAATTCTCTGCAGATGTGCGAAAAACTCAGATTTCATCTGTACGAGTGGGCGGGGATAATTACCTGAAATCTATTGAAGACAAAGCATTGAGCATACGTTTGAGCGAAGTGACCTCAAAATTTGTAGACATAGATGGAGTGGCTCAGGAGAGCACAGTGATGAAAGTCGAATGGTACACAAAGGCATCGATTACTCAAGGGCGCCCACCTCAAATTCAAAAGGTAATAATTGAAATCTCTCTGACCGTGTCTTAGAAACTCTCATACTTTACATCGTGTTTATCTGACTAATTTATTTCGTTAAAAATCTTTAGTTGGACAAGCACAAATTTGAAGTATTAGAAAAGAGTTACCGTGAAGTCGCATCTGGTGTCGATCCTGAAAAAACACACTTCTTAACCAGACTTTTCGTTATGCTGTGTCGGTAAGCGGGTCCATTTTTGATTGTTATTGCATCTGATTGAAATTCGGTTTTCTTGACTTTGCCCCCTTACATGTATATTTCCTCGGGCATTGTTTACAGATATGAGCTTTTCGGTGATGCGCTCACAAATTGTCAGGCTCGAGTACAACCACATGTGTTTTTAAAAATGAACGAAGACTTTGGTGTAACTCATGAGTGCTTTACTTCTCCTCTAAGTCGCATATGTTCATCTTACAATAGTATATTTCCTGATACTGATCGATACTTTGGAAGTCTAGGATCATTTTTCGATTTTATGCCTACTGAGGGATCATTCTTTGTAAATCCACCCTTTGATTCCGACATTCAGATGACTCTTGATCACATCATTGCATTATTGCACAATACTGATAACGATAAAAATGCACTCAGGTACGACCGACGTGAATTGTATGAATTGACGAATGTCTGCGGTGTTTTTCATTTATCTTTTTATTTGTTTTTAGCTTCCTGGTTTTTCTACGGAGTACAACCAACATACTTCCGTCATTGGATAATTCACCTTTTCTCCGAATGAAAGCATCGGTGGAATTTTCCGATTCCGGTAATAGTAATGCCGATGGTAATTACATCTTACTCTGGCTCCAGAATGATTTCGGGTATGATCTCTGGACACCGACTGATGCAAGGGTGCAATCATTGGTGAATGCATTTACGCAGTCATCTTTTTAGTAGAAGTGAGCTGAATTCACAAACACTAAGCTATTGCTAATTTTATAGGGGGATGAATATTTTAAATTCATGTGAGAACCTTTTACAAGGATGGTTCTCTTGGTGATAGACATTACGTATCTCGGGGGAGAAACTACGTAAAATATACGCTTAAACTATACCATGTCTAACAATGGACGATATTGATGGCTTTATTTTTTTTTTAATCATTTACTCATCCCCAAAGTGATGATTCGGATTATCGGATTCGGCGATTGCTAATCTTCGTTGCCTTCTAGCTTCGACTCCACCTCCATCACTTATATTCTGAGCCCGTAAGCGGATAACAATAACAGTCATGTTATCTTTTGAGCCTTTCTTTAGACATATATCCAAAACTTCCTCACACAATAATCCCATATTCTTTTCCCCATCTTGAAAAATATTCGCTACAGTCGAAACACATTCTTGATTGGATTGTACATCCCAAATCCCATCACATGCAAGAATCACAAACTCATCATGTAGCTCATCCCGTGTGTAAACAATCATATCTGGAATAGGTGAAACCATGTGATCATCTGGACTTCCTAATTTATTGACATTATGTTTATCCATATCCATGGAATGGATCTTACTTTTACCCTGTTGTTGTTGTTGTTGTTGGGGAGATGATGAAAAGGAAGCAGTACCCGAGGATGATTCCGATTCATCTACAACATCGGAACCATAAAAACAATCAATACCAGCTCCAACGACATTTGTATCCTTGAAACGATAATCACCCAGACCTCGACTGACAGCTAAATCACCTTCGACACGACCTGCATGGACAACTCCCCCCGCACGATAAATTCTACGTTTTTCCATTTCATCTTCGGGTTTATGATCATAACTTAAGGCGATTGCACGATGACCATTCCGACTATACACCGCACGTGAATCACCAGCATTTGCACAAACAATAAATTGTGGTGTAAGCATAACTACCAAGGCAGTACAACCAGGATCTTCATCTGCATTGACAACGAGTCTTTCTGAGGAATGATGTTGTAGTACTCTTTTTTTAGTATTGTGTTGTTTCTTGGATACATGAGTTGTAGACGTATGATGATGATGATGATGATGATGATAAGGATCGTCATCATCCTGTTGATAGTCTACAACGATCTCATCATCATCATCATCATCATCATCATCGTCGTCGTCGTTGTTGTTGTCATCCATGGAATTATAATCCAAGAGATGAGTTGTATCTGTCGTTGAATGATGCATCCATATATTACTACTGTTATATTCGAGTTCTAACTCTCCTCGTTGGACTAATAATATTTCACGATCTATATCAACAAAGGCATCACGTAAAGCCGTTTGTAATAAATTCAAGGTTGTATTTTCTTGAGATTGTTTCCTTGTATCAACAGTGTCTGGATGGGTATCCTCCGAAGAGGAGGAGGAGGGTGAGGATGAATATAGGGATTGTACATATTTAGCATATTGAATAAAGGATGATTGTCTAGACAAGATACGAAAAAAATTTTGACCTGCATATTTTGCAGCAAAGGATCCACCATGTCCATCAAAAACAGCAAACAGGGAATGATTGGGTAAGGGTATTCGTTGATACATGGAAGATGAGGAAGATTTTGGTGTCGAATATCCATTTTGTAAAAGTGAAGCCTTCATATATTTCGTACGTCTAGTTTGTGCTGTCATGGAGAAATGATTTGAAACATTTTGTTGAATGTATGTAGAAGAAATACATGTCGTTGAATCGATATTCGTAGCAGAAGCAGCAGCAGAAGGAGGAAGTACACCTACAGATAATTCTTCTGCATAAATATCTAACAAACAAATATGTGCATCTTCCATATGTACCCTCCAACCCTGCATAGATGACACACCAAAATGGAGTGATCCATCCGAGTTGGATCCTGAATGTGTTTCCTTGTCAGTGATGGGTGAACCCAAGAGATTACCCATTTTAGAGTTTGTTTAATTATTTTACATAATACAATACTTGTTACGTTTTTCAATACGTGTGTGTGTGTGTCTTCACTTGTACACTTGGGAGGGGGCTTTTGCATGGATGGAAGCACAAATGTTGTCGGATGTGTGATCAAAATCAGTAACAACAAAAGTGCTGATCTATTATTGAGGCAGTCGTATTCATTTTGTCTGTCTGCGTGATGGATGCATGATGCGACGATGCCTGACTAATAACCTACGCCTGACCGTCGCTTGTCGCTCAGTACCTCTCTAGTAGTGTCTCTCATAGTAGTGTCTATAATACTATAATAGTCTTAAAAGGAATTGCTGATTCGGCCTCTCTTTCAGTATTCAGTGTGGGAACATAGCTATCCTTTTATGATTACAAAATCTAAAATGTTACGGTGTAACTCAGCAAAAATCTGGGGTAGAAGCAGAACCAAACGACGCAATCTGAATTTTTAAAGAGTTCGGCGGACTACTAGAGTTGGCTATCATGAGACGAGGAGTAATGGATGAAGTACATACGTATAGTTTAATCTGAAAGAAAATTTCACTTGTTCCTCTCTCATGTCATGACTGCAATATATCACTCCATCATCTTCAGTTCAGCCTATTGATAGTTACTACCTATTCGTTTAAAAAGGTAACCATCGGGACTATTAGATTCTGAGTATTACCACGAATAATGATATATATGTATATTTTTTTCAGTCCACTTGCAAATCGTTCATATATTTTATCACTAAATAATACGTAGTCATTAAAGGACGGGTATTACATTACTTTGATCTTAATTTGTATCAGCCCGCGTTGTATCTTCAATTACAAATCTCTTAAAATTTTCAATTGCTTTTTCAATTTCATCGATTTTCTTTTTTAAACTGTCACGTTTCTCTACATTTTGAGATTTTAGTTCAGTGGACACGTTCTCTTCATATCCTGCAGCACTCATTTTAGTCTCCAGCGTTTGTAATAATGGGAGAGTCTTAGACAAATTCTTCTCCAGCTTCACGACCTCAGCTTTGAAATCAACCAAGCCTTGAATGTCCATTAAAAGTGTAGTATTATCATCAACAACATCAATCGCAAAGGACTTGGGAAGAAGACTTTGGTCAACGTTGATTTCAACGCTAGAGCCTTTACCTAAAGTCATAACATCACTTATTTGTCCTCGTACGTGAGCTTCTCCTTGACCTGATATTTTCAAGTAATACTTTGTCAATGTCTTGTTCGGTATTTGATAAGATGAGCGTAAAGATCGACAAGACCTCACAATTTTGAGTATCGTTTCCATGGATCCTTCCAAATCAATATTACTGTAAAGAGGCTCGACTTGGGGATAGGAACAAAGCATAATGGTTTCAGGCTCGTCTGGGCCTAGTGTACCACGACCGGGCAGTCGTTGCCATAACTCTTCAGTCACAAATGGCATCATAGGGTGAAGAAGCCGCAAACCAGTTTCTACGCAAATCCATAGCGTTGCCTGGGCAGCCCATCGAGCTTGAGCGTTTTCGTGAGACTTGTTGTAGACTACGGGCTTAATCAGTTCAAGATACACATCACAAAGATCATCAATCCAAAACGAATAGGATTCATATTGCGCATCACCAAATCTATAATTTTTCAGGTGATTATTTACTTTGTCACAAGCGGACATAAGCTTGGAAATGATGAAACGATCCCTCAAATTCACGCAATCACTTTCCATCAGATTCTTCAGCAAATTCTCTTTAGGAACGAAATCATCCAAGAATTGAAGAGCGAATTTCGTTGCATTCCACAATTTGTTACAAAAGTTTCTATAACCAACCACGCGTTTGATGTCTAAGTTTACATCTCGGCCTTGGACAGTGTAAGCCAATAAGCCGAATCGTAAAGCGTCGGATCCGCATTCGGGAATGCCGTCAGGAAAATCGTCACTTTGATCTTTCTTCGCTTTTTCAATTTCTTTTAATGGGAGGTTTCCCGCCTCGAGCTTCTTGTGTAGAGATTCAAGGGTGCATCCATCAATAACCTCCAGTGGGTCAATTACATTACCTAATGATTTGGACATTTTCCTGCCATCCTTGTCACGAACCATGGCATGAAGATAAACAGTATTGAAAGGTAGTTGATCGGTGAGCTGCAGACCCATCATGACCATTCTTGCTACCCAAAAGAAGAGGATATCTAAACCTGTTTCAAGCAACGAAGTTGGATAAAATGCTTTCATATCCTCTGAATTATCGGGCCAGCCAAAGACGGAAAAAGGGAAAAGTCCGGAAGAAAACCAGGTATCCAAAACATCTTCATCGCGATGAAGATTAACACTCTCCTCGTCACAATGAAGGAACTGAGTCGCTTTGAACAAAGCCTCCTGGAAGTTTACAAGTAATCATCATGATGGATAGTTGTCAAAAAAATGCTGACAGACTGAGATAGCTCATAACTAGTCACATGATTATTGTAACATACCTCTTCAGTCCGAGCTACAATCCATCGATGATTATTTTTCATATCGTTAGAAGAAATACCGATTTCATCTTTCCTCGTGGCAAACCAAGCTGGGATTTGATGGCCCCACCACAACTGACGCGATATGCACCAATCGCGACTATTGTCCAGCCATTGAAACCAAGTTTTCTCATGATCTGCGGGTATGATCTTAAGTGATCCGTCTCGTACTGCATCGGCAGCTCGCTTAGCCATACCATCGCAATTGAGGTACCATTGTGGTGTTATCATGGGTTCAAGAATATCACCAGATCGAGAGCAGATAGCCAGCCGCATTTTGTTGGGTTCTTTCCCAACGTACAGTCCCATCCTCTTCAATGCCTCTTCTACAGCTATACGAGCATCATAACGCATCATGCCTTCAAACTCTGGTCCTCCGTGATGATTGATCGCTCCATCCGGTGTTAAAATTGTAATAAATTCCAATTTGTGACGTTTGCCGCACTCGTAATCATTGGGATCATGTGCGGGCGTGATTTTTACTGCACCAGTTCCAAAAGTCGGATCAACCAAAATAGAATCAGTAATAATTGGTATACGTCGCCCATGAAAGGGATGAATAACAAATTTCCCATGTACATGTTTATAACGTTCATCTTGGGGATGAATCGCAACAGCAGTATCGCCTAACATCGTTTCAAGACGCGTCGTTGCCACAATAATACGTTCATCGGAACCTTCAATAGGATAGGCAAATGATGTTATCGTTCCGAATTCATATCGTCCTTTAGGATCTGATGGATTTCCCCTGTGACTTTTTACTTCCAAATAGGTTCGACCTTCTAGCTCGATGTAATCGACTTCTATATCTGATATGGCTGACTTTAAAGCACAAGACCAATTACCCAATCGTAAATCACGGTACAATAAGCCTTGATCGTGAAAACGACAAAAAGCCTCAATGACTGCTTTACTACACATTTCATCCATAGTGAAACGTTCACGTGACCAATCGACACTGCTACCCAATCGTCGTAATTGTGTAGTAATACGATTCCCATATTCATTTTTCCACTGCCATACTTTTCGTACGAACTCCTCTCGGCCTAAATCATGACGGGTCAATTTGGATTCCTTCATCAACATTTTTTCGACGACCGATTGTGTAGCAATACCTGCATGATCAGTACCAGGGATATATAATGTTGCATGTCCTAACATACGATGCCATCGAGTTAAAGTATCTTCAACAGCAGCAGTCAAGGCATGTCCTAAATGTAAGCTCCCCGTAACATTCGGTGGGGGAATGACCATGACAAATTTCTCATGAGGTGCTTTCGTTTGAGCTGCAGATGGATGACAAGAATAGAAACCACATTTTTCCCACCAATCTTGCCATGAAGCCTCGACGAGATGTGGGTGGTATGCATCCTGAATGGGTCCTGATAAATTTTTCTTTTCTCCTTTAGGTGTAACTTGTATACCAACAGGAGGACTTGTATCCTTTTCAGATGGGACGGGTTTCTTTGTTTTCTTATTGGATCCATCTCCCCAAACTGGTTTTTCCTTCTTTTCCTTACCCTAGTGATCAAAAGATTAGATCTATAGAAGTAAGTGATAGCAAGAATTTTGTTTATGACGAACGACTGACCTTTCCCTTTGCTAACTTTTTCAACGCATTTTTAGATAATGCTGTTTCGTTACCTTGTCCATTGTTGGATTGGTCGGGAATGACGACAACCTAGGCAAGAAAATATAAGAGAGGAATATTAGAAAAAACGTAAAAGAAGAACCGAGAAATGGAGTTGGAAAAAGAGCAATCACTAGTGACCATTCTTACGTTTTCTTCCTCTGACTAGACAATTAAAAGAAGAAATAAACAAGCAAATGTAGACGATTAATAGCAAAATGGACTTGAAAATCAATCACAAGTGATAATGCTTACTTTTTCTTCCTCTGACATGTCGCACAGTCTTGTCGATTGGTGCAGAGTTATTATACTTGTATTGATGTATCAAATTTTTAGTTCCATCATATGTTGGAGGCAACATGTCTGGGCGTCTGTCAGTCGTTGGTGGCGACGTACAGACGTTCAGGTGAAGTACATAGTACAGCACTCCTACTGTGCAGTACAGGTACAGCACATGTACATAGGTTACTACGGTGAATCTCGTAAACGGTTGCTTGAAGCAGCACTGTACCACTTCCATGGCCACACACACCACAGATCCTATAGGTCATCTCGTTGCACAATAAAGTTCTTATGATTGGGAGGTACCTGTCTTAATTTTTGTATATCCTATTCCCACTTTTCTTTTCATACTTGGTACGTTTCTATTACCTTTTAGAATATTATGGTATAGCTTTGCGATCGTGGTCTTTGTTTCTCGCTCCTCGCTCGACGATAGATTATGTATCTGCTTTTATCAGCGCATTAAAGCGCAGCGCAGTGTCGCCCTGCGTCGATTCGATTATGTCCATATCTCCCTGTCCTGTCTCTCTATTTGTCATGTGCAGATGATGCTATCCGTGTGTACCGTTTCGTTCTGAACGAGTCTGGTCAATGGCGTAAAACGGCCGTTTGCTTTTGACGGAAATTGGCATTGATCAGGTACCGGGTGTAATCGTTTATTCAGGTGCTTGGTGAATGATTACACGAAACTTGTTTTTTGCTAATATCCGTCGAGCTTCATTTCCATCAAAAGAAGTTGGACCCGGTGGCTTTTCATGACATGTGCACCCACGATGATTGAATTCTAACACTTTTATCTAACTTATCATATCCAAATCTGATGATTCAACATTCTAGATCTAGAATCAGTCCCCATGTCCTCTGAAACTAAGGTTGTGATTCCTGTGGAACAATTCCTTCAAGATGCGGAAGGTCGTCTTGGTAGAGCCAACGGAAATATGTTTGTTCGTATGCCAGGTATTCCTGATGTGCACGACGGACAAATATTGGTGCGATTGAAAAAGAAACGATTTGTTTGTCTTGATTATGGGATCGTCCCTAATGCACAAGACATGTCCGCAGCATCTGTGACTCGACACATCATTTGTCCAACAGGCGCAGGAAAACAAAAATGTAGTACAGCTACATGCCCCAAGGTCGGGATTCCTGTTTTACTCTTCGATTCGGAGCCAGATGAACCTACACCACTCTACCTACGATCGGGCCTCTGCTTCTCCTGCCAACGTGCATTGAATGAGAAACGTCGTACTCAGCGCAAACGTAAAGGAGATGAAGATGACGATGATGGTAATGAGGATCGTCGCATATCCATGAGCAGTATGTTAGGAAAGAAGAAAATTCAAGCAGGAGATTCTGACTTTAAACGTTTCAAGATTAATGATAATATACTCGACTTGAACCCGGACGCCATTATTATCAATGGTCCATTGGAAGGTACACGACGCTTTCAAGAACCTGGATATGCATATTCGGACATTGCCGTGGATATTCAAGCCTGTCTTGAGGAAACAACAACTGACTTACAGCAACTCTTGCTAATCTCCTCCTCGGAGGCGCCTGCTACTGTTACCGTGGAACAAAATACTGATATTGTTCGTTCCTATGAAAAGGCCTTCCTTAGTCTTAGCAAGACTATTTTCTTGGTCAATCAATGGAAGGCATCGTGGGATTCCGTGTTTCATCGAGACAATGCCAATTTTGTCTCAGCAACGACTTTGCCAGAAGATCATGCAACATTTTATGGCCGTGACTTTGCCGATGTTGTTGCTAATGCAGCTGCTGCAGCCGTTGTTGCGCAGTCGGAAGAAGATATTTCCAACCTTCTTACATCGTCTAATGACAAGAGTGTCAAGTTGGAAGATCCCTCGGAAGCGGATGCTTTAGGTGTGGCAGTTTGAACTTTCATTCCACGTCCCATGTGGATTCTATTATACAGATTGGCTTTTTTCATTTCAGTAAAAATAAAAAACAATAAATATTTATGATACATTTCCCTCTTCTTGTTTGGATACGATAGATAACATTTCCTCAATAGATGTAATCTTTTCACGTGGTTGTAGAGTACTTCTTAATCTACTTGGATCTCGTTCCTTTTCATCAATGAAAAGATAATCTTGGAAATCAACATATTGAATGGATCTTTGTTGTAATAATTCATCCAAACCTTTTCGACCACTCACACATCGATTGTATATTTGTGTCTGATTTTGATCTATATCTTCAAGTATACTTTGAACGGTTTCTTTAGCATCGGGTATATTCGTACCAATAATACCTGTCGGACCACGTTTGATCCAACCCACAGCATACATAAGAGCTTCTTGTGGACATGTATTATCATCTTCTTTTTCTCTTCCTCCTCCTCCTGTGGATAGAATCCTACCCTTGACATTTTTCAATATACCACGTTTTTTATCAAACATAGATTCATCCATATCCATCAGGGGTAATCCTTTATAGCCTATACTCACTAAAACTAAATCTGCAGGTAGATTTCTGTATTCCTCTTGTCCTATAGCTACTTGTTTCCCAACAGGACCTTGTAAGAGTGTTCGTTGACAACGTATAGATCCTATACGTGTTGGATCTGTAGGATGTGGTATAAATTGTATTGGATTGAATAAGAAACGTAATTCCATTGTTGTCCTTGTTGTAGATTCTTCGTCGTCTTGTTGTTGCTGTTGACTTTGTTTCATAGAAATAGCATGTTGACGTAATAATGTATCTATTCTCATTTTCGGTTTGGATATTTCTAATTCTTGTATACTCGATGGTGTCATACCTAAATCTAATTCTTCAGAATATACTTTGAATTGTAGTCCATCTTTAGATCCCTCTTTTTCTTCTTTTTGTAAAGTAATCAATTCACGTAATTCTTTAATGGTAAAAGCACCTTGTACATGTCCTCTTCTGCCAATAATTTGTATGGATGATATACATGTATTGGAAAGTAAGTTTAAGGCTGGAGATGTAATATCTGTATTCCATAATGCATTGCTTTTCTTTGTATAGTCCTGATTTTCATCTTCTTTCGACTGATGATTATAGTTTGAACAAGATGAACTTCCCTTGGCTAATATACGAGCACAATCTAAGGCTACATTCCCATTACCAATAATAATGATCCGTTTTTGATTTTTGGATGAATGTGTACAAGTATTGGTAGTGGTAGAAGGACTTACTAAACATGTTTCTAATTGTTTAGTCATTGGACTTGTAGCATAATAAGGATGACCATTATACCAAGCAACAAATTCACGTGCTGAAAAAATTCCTTTTAGTTTTGGATCATTTGTCATGGTAGTAGTGTCTAAATTCTTTTTGATGGATTCACCGTCATGTTGTTGTTGTTGTTGTTGAGAAAGTGGTAATACGGGTAATGTAACATCTGAATCTGCACATCCATATGCAAAAATAACAATATGAAATAGCGATGATAATTCCTTCCATGTAACTACCCTTGGATCACCCACAGATACATTTCCTCGAAAGGCTAAAGAGGATGTTGCTGCTAAGGCTGCTGCTGATGATGATGATGATGATGATGATGTGTCTATTTTAGACTTGTTGCCGATGATTGAATCATCCTCATGCTGCTGCTCGTGTCCAGCTTTCGAAGGATGTGTATATCTCGTAAAGAGAGATGTAAATTCATATTGTACATTTTTCACCTCGGGGTGATCGGGAGCTATACCACTACGTATCAGTCCAAAGGGTGTAGGTAAACGTTCGAATACAGTAATGTCGATGGAAGGTGTATTGGATGGCTCCTCCTGTAAAGGTTGTTTGTCATGTTGCTCCTGCTTTGCTTGTTGTTGTTGTTGTTGTTTGTCAAAATGTGAAAGGAGATATTTCGCTGTATAACATCCAGAAGGTCCAGATCCAACAATAGCTACATGAAGTTTCTTATCCTTAATCTTCTTAGGATTCATAAGTACATTTTGATCCTCCTTATGATTCAGATAAGGATATAGGCTACTATTATGAATGAATTTTTTATGAAAGTTATAAATACTAATAGAGAACGAGTCTTTGCTCTTGTTATTTCTAAACAGTATTATGGATCTTTTCCACATTCGAATGCTTTGTATTATACGTTCTATGTGAAGATTGTTTATAAAGCTCTCTTCGAATGGAGTTTCAATGTCATCAATACACAAACGGAGATGAAAAAAGAACAAAGAACCAATCCCCCGGCCGAGGAACAATAAAACAAATCATTCGTGCACTTTTCCCTTTCGTCATTCAGTCATTTCAAGATTCCAAGATACCTCGTTTTTATTGTTTTCTCTAATCGTAAATTACATTACCCTGTGATAAAGTACTCCTTTGTTTTCTCTTGGTATCCCCTTTAGATTGTAATCTCGTCCATCTTGGTTTGAATAAATGTATAGGAGGAGGTGGGCATGGAATTCCATTTTGTCTACTTCAAACATCGTTTTCACTAGTTTGACGGAGGCATCCACAATCCTTGTATAGATGGATTTACTTTTTGATCTTATTTCATACATTTCACTTCAACGCAATGTAATCCCCGGATATTTCTCCAAGCTGAGTGGTACTATTCCTATTACTGTCGATGCCACATATCGGCCCTATCAACGTATTCTGATGCTGGTTTTTCCTATTTCGCTACAGTAATAGGGACTTTCGCTCTACAAGCTTATCCACTCACCTACAAGGAGGATGGCAACCAGTTCGTCACCTAGGATTCGTTATGTTTTTCAACTGGATAGATAGAATACGTGTTTCACTTTACCAACAAAGTACAACATACACGATACGGTTAAAGAACACTATAGTACATTTTAAAGCTCATGATTCTACAATCAAAATAGCAAAAATTAACATTTGCATGAATTATCCCACAACCCAAAGTGGCATATTTCTTTTTTCATGCGAACGCTCGGATGGAAATAAGTAAGTGGAGCGATGATTAAGTTTTAATTTGCCATAGGCCTTGCCCTCGTCCTTTGATTCGTCCATGTGGATACTCGCGTTGCGAGAACTTTCTTGTTGATTCATCACAAGCTTGCTTTGAGAAAACGAAAAGTTATGTCCAATGAATGGAAGACTAGAGGTAATCATTTGTCTCCATAATTTAAGAAAAGTCCAGGGGGTTTTCTTCTTTCTCCTACGTTGAGTTACAGCGTGATTTGTTTTCTGCACTGCCCGATGGATTTCTTTCCACGTGACCCCTTGACGATTCAAAAGCAATTCTCTTTCCTGAGGAGAAATAACTAAGCTGCGGACATTATTATTTGGTATATGATTGTCATCATGGATGCTGCAAAAATATTCTCTTATACAATCCCCCGTAAGACCGATGGGCACACCGCTGGACACGCTGTTATCAACTATACCCACGGCATATTCTCGCACACATACTTCTGAATAGAACGATACAGATATTTTCATCACCCCTGAATCTTGATACGTTTTCGAATTTACTGTGGCAAGGTCGTTTCGTTGCCGTGTTAGACCTGCGTCGTGCTCTACCGCTACTGAAATAGATAGCGTATTTGTCCACTGATTCTTGCGATTAAGGGCGGTGTCAAGAGAAATGATATGACCATCGGACGAGTCCATAGTAGTTTTCTATACTATACTGCATGTAGTATTTGTTTGTATACTTGAGATGGTATATGGGGGATAAGTGAAATGAATCACTCATGAAACATAAACCGTGGAAGCCGAATCTCTTCCAAAGAGAACTAACTACCGTTAATCTATCTGTAAGAACTAAGAACACGAAAGTCTTTACGGTTTTACAATAGTACTGTATGTATCTGTCAGTATGATCATGCGTCAGAGCCGTCAGAGCAGATGGCGGACCGAAACTTGCCACGTCACACGATTTATTTCGCACGTATAATGAAGCATGGTCTGTACTGTTGAAACTTGAAACTAATACATATGTATTTTTTTTTTAAAAATATTTACAATATAGCTGACGATCACGACAAACGACACTGAAACACGATTTCATTTCATCATCTAGAGCATCACCAAGCTTTCCCAACTCAAGAATTCTCCTAAAATTATTATTCCTCCTCCATTCAGCTTGATAATAGATAATGCTTACTGACGCATGGGACTAATTTCATAGCTTTGTCATCGTTTCTGTTGAGTGATTCCTTAATATTCATTCATGAATGCTGCAAGAAGTTTACGTTACCACTGCATACGTAATGAGCAACTATAGTTACAGCGTACTCTCAACTCTTGCCTTTGGATGAAATAATACTGACAGCTGCAGGGATGATCCATCAACGAGGTATCACTTTTGTAGGCGTATCGTACATCTGAAATGTTCTTACACTGCTATTATACTTTGTCCTGTTTGCATCTTCAGTCCACTCATCTGTTCGATAATTGTTATGTCACTAGAGGTTCAGTTGATTATTTGTGACGAAGTCTAATAGGATGATAGAGAGATATTTGTATCATCGGTTATAATCAACGATGTGTACAAGCAAGTGGCACCAACACGTCATCTGGCTTCCTTACCATGGTGAATGCTGTGAATATTCATTTCATTGTTACTCTAGCTTCTATTCCATATATTGTACGGGTATCTCGATGAGTTGATCCTGAGCTGAAACGTACCCGGTAGTAATATACATTTTGAGAATACCACGGATGGCAAAGTCTCTTAGCTCTTTTGTATGGTGACTATTTCATCGCACTTTCTCGCTACAACTCAGAATGTTAACTTCTGTGTTTCTATATCGTATTGACATTGAAATTGGTATGTCCATGTATTTTATCATCTTCGTTGGAGGCACAGTAGTCAATCACTATTTTGATAAAACGCGTGGAGTGAATAAGACGAGGGGCAATACCCTCACCCAACAAGCCATCGAAAGTATGCTCATCTATATACATTTTCAGTATCTACAATTATGTAAAAAAAATACAGACGATAACCAATGATATTTATATAGTATACGAATAGTCCTGCAAATATAATTTCTGGGTATGATCGGCTTTCAACTCTTGACATGCATACTCGGTTTCAGAGACAAGGTATTGATTTTACTAGATAATATTGCCTCCTCTTCCAAATCATACTGGATCCTCGCCCTTCTTGAATATTCTACGCATTCTTTTATCAGCTTCCTTTGACCAGATGAAAATAAAAGTTCTGATGAAAGAATACTTGGACCTGTGATGATCTCAACTGTTTTCGAAATGCATTGCCGCAGTATCTTCTTTTTCTTACGTCGCTCGGTCAAGACATGGTTTGTTCTTTGTATTGCACTATGAATTTCCTTCCATGAGATCCCTTGTCGATTCAGCAGTACTTCTCTTTCTTTCGGAGAGATGACGAGTCTACAATGATCGGACACTTGGTCGTATTCTTGTGTGCTGTAAGAATATTCTCGTTGGCACTCCCCAACAAGACCTATAGGAACACCACTCGATACACTAGGATTATCAACTAATCCAATAGCGTATTCTCGAACTGTCGCTTCAGGATGGAATGACACGGAAAGTTTAATCGTTGCTGATTCCTGATTATCCTGTATGACAAGTCCCTTTGCGATAAGCTCCAGGTGTCTACGAATCTTTTTTCGTTGACGCTTGTGAAGTACAGTATCAGAGGTAGATACACTGTCAGTTTGAGTTCGTACAGTCATGATACTTTTTCGTGGGAGTAATCTAGTAAAGCTCTTGTCATCGTCACCGTTACCTAGGGAATGGCCAATAGACACGTCTTGCTGGAGAGTAGAGCTGCATTCCGATGATTGAGAGTGATTGAAGTGTCTACGTTTGGTTGCGCTGATGTTTGCATCAGTAGGGATAAAACTATCATCCGACGTAAACATGCTGATGTTACTATGGTCCGAATTCCGCACAATTTCTCGATGTGGATGTACAGTAGTATGGGATATAAAAGTTGTTGCAGCGATCCTTTTATTTGTAAATACATAGAGAGAGAGAGAGAAGTTCTCGAATTCTGACCGAAGACCAAAGTGCGTGCGTATCGGAATTCGAGATGTACTGTCCTACAGGTGTAGGAGTCCACATTCAGCGAAGGCATGAAGGATTGAGGTTTTTGGTTTTTGGTTCTTGCGTGATATTTGATATTTGTTCAATACAGTGTGTATTTACCATATTTTGCATTTTGTATTTTATAACGAAATGAA
>Ga0169931_10003675_pt1 | contig 24229 bp, 20 predicted proteins | sample Kivu_15m_20L_FD_129675 | JGI IMG/M metagenome (GOLD analysis project Ga0169931, IMG submission 129675) | Freshwater microbial communities from Lake Kivu, Western Province, Rwanda to study Microbial Dark Matter (Phase II) - Kivu_15m_20L... | ecosystem: Environmental > Aquatic > Freshwater > Lake...
ATAAATTTTATTGGGGACTCTGGCTCTGGTAAGACTGTATCAGCGAAGCTGAGCGTTAAACGCAGGCTTAATGACACTAATAAAAAATTTTTTATCATAGACAACACTGAAGATGGTTGGGAGTTTTTTGTCGATTATTATTCGGGTCAGAAAATTGACATCGACACCAGTACCAGCCAAGAAAACTGTCTTTTTTCACCGTTATTTCTGAGTCAGGATCTGAACATCAATGATCAGGTGGATAAATGCCTAGAACTTTTTAAACTACTCCAAAACACCAATACGCCGCTTGATTATGATGAGAAGATTTTTTTGGGCGAGTCGCTAAAAGAATTATACCGCAGGACTAGGTTAGTGGATTTAAGCGATCTTATGATTTATATCCGCAATAAAGGCTCCGCCCAAGAAACTCTAGTGGATAAATGGTCTAAAATCTTTTATCCCTATTGTAAAGTTTCTAACGGGATTTATTCTGGCTTACTGGATAATAAAAACTCTCAGATAAATAACCGCTTAGTTTTATTTACCTTCTCTAAGATACACACCACCAGGGACTACCATAACGCTAGTATGTTTTTGATTAGTGATTTTATCAGCCGAGAAGTTCAGCAAAAATCCCAAAACACACTTATTATCGATGAAGCTTGGAAACTTCTAAAAGATCATAAGAATCCCGCGGGCTCAGAATTAATTTGTCACCTGGCAAGAGCCGGTCGAGGACTGGGTCTCGGGCTCTGGACCATCTCCCAAAAGCCCTCTGATATCCCGCCTGAGATCCACTCCTCAGCCTCATCGACACTTTGTTTCCAGCTCAAACAGCAACAAGACCGCATGGATATGGTTAAGTACGCTAATCTAAACCCGCAAGAAGAAAACTTCCTAAATTCTATACACCTGACGCGCGCTGGCAATGCCTTCTTGAAGACTACTATCGACTCTGGTCTTATCCGTATGGAGCTTGATCCTGTCGAGCAAATACTCACATCTTCAGTGCGAGAGTTTAGTAATATCCGCAAAAAACTATTTCAAAAAAATCTCGAACAGAATAATAGCCGCTCTGTATCCGCACTAAAAACCGTTCAGGAACTACTCTTAAGCCCGCATGAACAAAAACCTCACTAATACCTTGAGCCCTTTTGAGCGCTGGATGCTAAAACCCGCTGTTATTAAGCGTTTGCAGGTATTTCTAGCACTTAGTATGATTTTTAATTGCTTACTAATCTTCCAAATTTCCCAGGTTAATAATCCTCTGAAATCCAAGCCCTCCGAACAAAACATCCCAGTAATAATTAGTGACGATCAGTTAAAAAGCTTTATTAATAAGTATTTGAGTGCGTTCTTTGGGGTCGATACAGCAAGCCTTGAATTCATAAAAAATCATTCCGAAACTAAGTTATTCACCCAAAACCTAGAAGCAGAGATTCTCGCCCGCCAGCAAAAAAACATAAAAAGTAAATTTCAGGTGCTGGATTTGTATCTTGATCGTAAGAGCGATAGCTCTGCAACTTGCTTTATTAGCGGGACTGAAATATTTCAGAACCAAGAATTCCATAACAGAAATTATTTTATCGAGTTTAATATCGACACCAAAAAACTTCTTATCACCAATATCCCTAAATTCCAGATTAAGCCATGAAAAAACTTTTATTACTCATAACTATCGCAATAACGATGTCGATGAGCGTTTCGGCCAAAAAACTAGATGAGATATTTAGAGATTATGATTTTAGTGAGGAGATCTTCCCCGAGACCCGCTTCCAAGAAATCAAAATAAATAATATCGACTCGCCTCTAGAATACGACCCTCAAGACCGCAAGCTAGCTAGCCAATTAGAATCGGTGATAAATCCCGGTTATGAAGAGGGTTTTAGATCACTATTGTCCCAGAGCGGGCTGTTTAATACATTTAGTATGGGAACGGGCGCGGTGGATGTTACTTTTCAGGTGAAGAACGGAGTGAACTACGCTCTAAAAGAGAATTTTGGCGGATACTTAGAATTCCAGAGACGCAAAATCAGCGAAGAGATAATAAATGCTAATTTTAATAACCACAAAGTCATAAATAATCTTTTGATCAATAGCGCTCTATCACAGGATTCTGGCTCTGGTGATTTTTTTGATTATATATGGAATAAATTTACCCCGAAAAAATCCATAGGGTTTTTTGGGGTGATAACGAGCTTGATGAGCTTGGATGAGAATAATAAAATTTTTAAAATCATACAAATTTTTTGTTTGGGCTTACTGAGCTTAGTAATTATCTCGCAAGTGTTTCTTGGATTTTTTGAACACGGGCTAGTACTGGAAGAGCTTGTCAGTAAGAGCGTTTTAAGGATGATAAAGTTTTGGTTACTAATACTTTTGATTCCGTTTTTTATGGAAATTTTGGTCTTAATAACTAATATTTTGCAGAATTGTTTTGTGTTTATTACCAGCCAAATAGATTACCAGCCCAGCGACTATCTTACAAAACTAAAACAAAACTGGACCGCGCTTGCTAATAACACCGGCTATATCCCTGCTCTGGTGCTGAGTGTGGCTGATTTGATCGGACAGATTTATTGCTTGATTTTTATCGGCGGGATAATTCTGAGGCTGACTCTGGGTAAGATCTTCTCGCCGCTCTGGGCGCTGGCTCTTGCTATAGACGGTCTTAATAGCAGAGCCATGAGCTCTGTTACTGAGTGGGTGAAGGCGCTTTTGTTTTTGGCTAGTTTGCCGGTGTTTTTCTTGGTTTTTAATCAAATATTTATGGAGCTGGAGATTATAGATATACCTTTTATCTATATTTCGCTGGATTTAGCTAAATTCTATCTTCTACCCAGGTTCTCTGAGCTGATTTTAGGGGATAGCCAGAGCAATAATATTAATGTTTTTTACGGTTATAAACAGATTAGCTCAGAAATAAATGATTACATCCACGAAATGAAAAACATCATATACAATCAACAATTAGACCCCAGATCATAATGGACACTCTAAACCTTTTTTTAATAGCAATTTTTTTAGTAGCGGTTACGGCTGGTATTAGTTATTTTGTTTTTATTGCTAAAGTTCAGGACTACGAAAACAGAATCAAGAAGCACGCTCTTGCGCTACTAGCCTTAAATGTATCGCACCTGCATGATTCTGCTAATTATTTTTCGTTAATTAGAAACAACCTCGAAACAGCTGATCCCAAGTCCCTGAATAATTTTTGTAAGGGAGCGCAATTCCACTTCCGGTCATTGTTTGAGGATCTCAAGCTAAGTATTGAGGAGCTCGAAGTTAGCTCTCTAAAAAGCGAAAAATCCAGGCTTTCGATATATCAAATCGCCGCTGTGGATCTAAAAGATCTTCTAGAGCTGGAGCTTTTGCAAATTAGCAATTTTAATAGGCTTGAGATCGTCGATAAGACTAATGCCCAAAACGCACTTATTAATGGCAATTTCACACTTTTATCTAAGGCTATTATAAATCTTATCGAAAACGCTCTCCAGCACACAAAAAACAAAATCAAACTTAGCTTAATTGATAATGGCTCACATTATGAGATCCAAGTTAGCTCCACCGGCAGAGGCATACCCGAAGCGGTAATAAACGAGATAAAAATCCGCGAACTTAATATTAGTAATCTTGGTCATGGTCTGTCTGGATTATCAGAGATTATGGAATTTCATCACGCTGAAATTCGCATCGATAACCTGCTCACTGACGGCGCCTGCATTAGATTAATATTCAATAAATACCTCTCCAAGCAAATAAAACCAAAATCCAGCTTAAGTAAAACCATCACCAGACCCCCTAGAACCCAATTAGCAAGCAAGATTAGCTATATTATGGTCTCTGCTTTTGTTTCGGTGTTTTTGGTAGGAGGACTTGTTTACTACTCTTATAACCGTAAACAAGCTAATAGTTTTTACGATAAGCAAACCCGGCAATTTTCTCGTATCTCAAAAGATCCTTTACTGACAGAAAAAAAACTCTTCTTCAAAAACGAATTAATTAATCTAAGCAGGCTAACAGCTAACTACGATTACCAAAACGAAACCGCAACAGAAGAAGTAAAAACCAAAATCCTTGATAACATCAATCCTAATTATAGAGATTTTATTAGCTTGATTTTACTTGAGTACCAATACTCCATCGCGCCAAGCGAGTATCTCGAAAAACTTGAGCAATCAGCTCTCTCTTTGATCCGCCAATACCCCAATTCCAAGCATCTTAATTATCTCTGTTCTCGTTACTATGACCAGCAAAACCACTCCTCAAAAGCTTTTTATTATAAACTTAAGTTTTTAACTAGTAACCTTGTCGAAGTTTTTTACGGTGAACCAGAAATTACTACGATCAAAAAATTCAATTCTAATAGCGACAAAAACGAAATTATTAGTAGTTATCTAGCAATAAACGCTAGTTTAAACATCGCTCCAGCTAAAGAAGATAAAGACCCCGAGACCAGCTCAGTAAGCGGGTTTATCGAAGATGAGGACCTGCTTAACGGAGATGCTCTTACTAATACTCGCCTTGTAGGCGAGACTCTCAGCGAAGAAGAAAAAAAACTCATCGAGCAGGCTGAAACCCTGATTAACACCCAGAACAAAGAGCTAGGGATTTAGACCTTGCTACAAATCTTCCACCCGAAACTCGCTATAACCTTCATAAAAATAGCTCACGTCAATCCCTTTTATAAACAGGGCTCTATCATCGATTAAACCCGTTAGAGCATTAGCGAGAAGTGTTTTTATTTCTAGATCTTTTACCACGCTCCGCTTCATCGCTGATAGGTACTCATCTTTATTCACCAAATTCCAGTCTATGACTTGCTTAAGCTCTTTTTTTAGAATCAAATCCAGCCAAATGCGCGTGGCGCGCCCATTACCCTCACGAAAAGGGTGCGCGATATTCATTTCTACATATTTGGAGATGATCTGCTCGTAAGTATTCTGAGGCATTTTGTCGATATTCTCTAAACAAGCTTTTAAATACATAGCAGGCGCAAACCTGAAATCATCTTTAGAAATATTTACATCCCGAATAAGACCCGCAAAACCATAAATATCCCCAAATAAATAATCATGAATAAAAGCAAGCCCCTTAAAAGTGCCTATTTCAGCTTTATGGATATCACCTGAATCCCAAAGTTTTTTAGCTTTTTGTTTACTGATTTTTTCTTCAGTCTTCGCCAATTCAACTTGATCTAAAATATTTAATTTATTCTCAAGCACCATAACACACTCTCAGACCCGGTTACCAAGCGGGTTTTGGGCTAAGTCCATAACCTTATCTGCGACCTGCTCGACACTTAAATTATCAGTATCAATTTCAAAAGCAGAATCTGCTTTTTTTAGAGGCGCTATATCGCGGGTAGAATCTAGCTTATCGCGCTCCTTAATCTCTTCTATTAACGCATCCAAGCTCACGGTTTCGCCCCGAGCACTTAGCTCTTGGAACCTTCTTTTGGCGCGGATTTCAGGAGAAGCCGTCAGGAATATCTTAGTGCCCGCTTCTGGAAACACGACTGTGCCGATATCCCGCCCGTCCATAATTACATTATTTTTTTGGGCAAGCTGGCGCTGGAGAGTGAGGAGTTTAGAGCGCACCTGCCCAAACGAAGCGATATAGCTAACATGCTGACTAATAGTATTAGAGCGGATTTCAGAGGATAAATCTCTATTACCCGCAAAAACTTTTTTACTATTATCCTGCAAGTCGATCTCAAGCACCGCAAGAATCTCTTCTAAAATCTTAGTGTTAGTGCTGTTATTGGTTTTATCGACACTCATATTATGAGCGCTGAGATATTCTAGCCACAAAAAAGCCACCACTCTAAACATCGCACCAGAATCTATATATAAATAATCAAGCTTGCCGGCGATGATCTTGGCGACTGTACTTTTGCCGCTAGCGGCAGGCCCATCGATAGCGATAATCTTATACTCAGACACTAAATTGACTCACTTACTTGCGGATTCAGCTTAAAAGTTTCTCTTTTTTCAAAATATCTATTAAGAGCATTTAAATACGCCTGCGCTGAAGCTAGCAATATATCGGTGTTTGCTGAGTGTCCGCTATAAATACTCTTGGTTTTATCATCTTGAATCCTGATAATCACCTCACCGAGCGAATCTATACCTTCTGTTACTGACTTCACCGAGAATTCTATCAGGGTGCAATCAGCTCGAGTCAGTTTCTGGATACACTTACAAATCGCATCCACAGGACCAGTGCCCAATTCAGCACCTTTAAGGATATTAGTTTTATCGCGCTGATCTTGAAGCATAACGCTTGCTGTCGGCAGACCACTAGAGCCGCAAGTTACTTGAGCATGTAGTAGCTCAAAAGTGCTCACATTGTCGCTTTGAAGAGAATTATTCGTAGCAAGGCTAAGTAGATCTCTATCATCAATGCGTTTTTTCTTGTCAGCCAGGCGAATAAATCTAGCATAAATATCTTCCAGATTTTCTTGATTAATATTTTTAAACCCGAGCTGTTCGAGTCTGGTTTTTAGAGCGTGCTTGCCAGATCTAGGCCCCAAGGGGATTTGAGTGGATAGAATTCCTATATCTTCTGGATTCATGATCTCATAAGTTTTTTGGTTTTTGAGCATGCCATCTTGATGAATGCCAGACTCATGAGCAAAAGCGTTCGCACCGACAATAGCTTTATTAGGTTGCACAAATATTCCCGTCACATTACTGACAAGCTTACTAGTTCTGATGATTTGACGGGAATTGATATCGGTAAAAAGACCAAGATCACGCCGAGTTTTTAGAATCATCACGATCTCTTCAAGAGCCGCATTACCAGCGCGCTCGCCAATACCATTTATAGTACATTCCACTTGGCGCGCCCCATTCATTAAAGCTGATATCGAATTAGCGGTAGCAAGCCCTAGATCATTGTGGCAGTGAACCGAAATAATCGCTTGATCAATATTAGGCACATTAGCTTTTATATCAGCGATCAATTGCCCAAATTCCATCGGGGTGGTGTATCCCACTGTATCAGGGATATTGATAGAAGTCGCTCCGCTAGCAATAACAGCTTCAATAATTTCATACAAAAAACTTTTTTCGCTACGCCCAGCATCCTCCGGTGAAAACTCTATTTCGCTGACCATCGATTTAGCAAAAGCGACCATATCCTGAGCACGCTTCAAGACTTGTTTTGGAGACATTTTGAGCTTATGCTCCATATGAATAGGTGAAGTAGCGATAAAAGTATGCAACCTGCCTTTGCGAGCTGGTTTTAGAGCGTCAGCCGCCGCAATAATATCTTTTTCAAGCGCGCGCGCCAGAGCACAAATCGTAGGACCTTCGATTTCTTCAGCGATTCTATAGACCGCCTCAAAATCACCTTTACTCGATACCGGAAACCCAGCTTCGATAACATCTACATTTAAAAGAGCTAGCTGACGAGCGATTTGGAGCTTCTCGCTTGAATTCATGGTCGCGCCAGGACTCTGCTCCCCATCTCTTAAGGTAGTATCAAAAATATAAACTCTGCCAGAATCAGTCACTTATTTAATTATAATAGGTTATCGGAAAAATATTAGCTTTTCACAATTACATTATACCCATATAATCTAAATAGATGTCGTTAAAAAACGGCTTAATTCTTATATATTTTTGCTTTTGGCTAGTTATTGGGGGCTTGCCGGTTTTTGCTGAGAAGAATTTATCTTCTGTTCCACCTGTTAAAGAGGCTTTTTTAGAGGGTAAAATATCTCGCATAGAAATTTCTGGTAATCATTTACTTACCGATGAAGAAATAAAAAAAGTTATCACTAGCTATCCAGGCATGCAGGTTTCAAGAGATATAGTTCTAGATGATCTGCGCAAAATTTTTGCACTTGGATATTTCCCGACTCAGGGAGTTACAGCTAAACCTTACCAACAAGATGACGGCTCTATCGTCCTTGAGTTTGTGGTCACCGAAAACCCTCCAGTTAGTGACTTGATAGTCTATGGAAACTACTCTAATTCAGGGATTGATGCTTACTTTTTTTTTGGTGATCTGATTGGTAAGCCTGAAAACACTAGAGCCATTAGTGAAAAGATCCAAGCTCTAGAACAAGAATATTTTTCAAAAGGTTTTATTGTCGCGCGCGTTAAGGATATAGACCTGGATTCAGCTGGTAGGCTGAAGATCTTTATTGATGAAGGGATTATAAGTGAGATCGTTTATACCGGAAACGCTCGCACAAAATCCAGTTACTTACAGCACCTCATCAGCAATACCAGTGTTAATGAGCCTTACAACGAATTGAATTTCTCAAAAGATTTTAAGCGTTTAAGAGGAGTGGGCTATTTTAATAATGTCAGCAGAGTAGTAAGACCGAGCGAAACCGATAACGGTTATGTTCTGGAGATTCAATTACAGGAAAAAGAAAAATACACCTCTCTGGGTATCGGCGGAGGCGTAAATTCATCTGCTGGTATTTTTGGTAATGCCACACTTGCCCTTGGCAATATAAAAGGTAAAGGCGAGACCCTGAACGTTAGTGCTCTGCTGGGATCCGGTCTGGGAGCAGGTTCCACCCTCAATACTAATAGCAATTTTGTGCGTCGCGGAAGATTTACTTCCATAAACGCTAGCTACTCAATTCCATATTTTCATGACACCCGTTACACTCTTACTAACACTCTTAATTTAAGTAGAGGTCCGAACTTCACTGTCGACTTATCCAAACAAACCACAGCAAGCCTTGGAACTGGCATAGCAAGAGGCTTTGGTGAGAACCATGTTTTTAGACTTAACGCTAATGCTAATTATGTCGATGTTCAAGACCGCGATAGAAACCAATATATAAAAGATGTTGCTCAAAACATAGCAGAGCTAGACCAGCTCACCAATAACGAAATACTAAGCAAGGGAGGGCGAGATTTTCTTGGAGGGCGCATGGGGATTGCAAGAGCAGAGGCTCGCAGAATCCGTGACGAGCAAATCGTAAAAGGTTTTTACTTCGGAATTAATCCTACTTATAGTTACGCTGATCTGGATGATCCAGCTAGACCCCGCTCAGGCTGGAGATCTCGCTTCGGACTCAATCCTAATGTGGGTTTGGGAGAGATTAATAACTACACAAAACTAGGAGGCAGTGCCACCAAATACATTCCAGTCGGAGAAAAATCCTCGTTTATATTTAATGCTCGCGGCGGATATGAACTGTTTGGAGATATTCCTCAATTTGATAAATACCGCTTGGGGACCAGTACTGGCGTGCGCGGCTACAGACAATTTAGTCAGCTGGGAGTCGGTAATAAATTACTTATTTCCACTAATGAGTTTCGCACTCCTTTATACAATATCGCTCGCCCTTTAAAAAAATATAAGTGGTCTAAGAATTTGGATTTTGCGGTTTTTGCTGATGCTGGTATGGTCGGCGGAGATGTTAGATTAAACCGCGTGACTGATAGATTGTCTCAGGCCGCATCTGTGGGCTTCGGGGTGAGAGTAAATTTACCTTTAGTAGGGGCCTTAAGATTTGATATCGGCTTCCCGCTAGTATCAGCCTTAATAGATGACAAATTATTTAGATTAAATTTTGGACCAGCTGATTTTTATTAGAGTTTTTTCGAAACCTACGGTTTCGAAAGAGGTTTATTAAAAAAACTAATATTTTTGGGGTTTTTTAGGATTAATAGACGCCCATAATGGGTATATGATATTATTCATTCTTATGTCTAATAAAGAAGAAATTGCAGATATTAATACAGCTCTTGAAGAAAAAGTCGCAGAAACAGAGCCCGTAGATCTAAGCGAAGAAGCTAGAGTTGCTTTTGCTCTCTATTTAGATGTGATGAAAGATGGCAAAGTTACCAAGGACGGCACCAAAATCCCTCCTCTTAACACTCATAAAATCTCCAGAGTCGCTGAAGTAAACGTTAAGCAAGTTTCTAAAAGCTTCGATAGGCTTCGTACTAAAGGCTTTTTGAATAATGATGATAACGGTGAGCTGTTTATTCCAAATATTTTTGAATTTGAAGAATGGCTCAAATCCGAAGGCGCTGCGATCGATTAAATTTTTTCAAACCCTTAACTAACCCTTAATACAAATATTGTATAGAGAGACTGTTATGGCAGTCTTTCAATCAATCCCCTATGTCAATTCAGCCGAAAGGTTAGCTGATGCCGAGTCACTTGTAACACAAACTCAGTCAGATAATGCTTTTGCAGAACAATTATCCCAACAAGCAGTTTTAGGTATCGGCGATGCGCAAGCAGCTCGACACCTACTAGCCACAGTCAGAGAGTTACTTGGACATGCTCGTGTTAATCAGCAGTTCTGGCTAGAAGTCGCCAAGAGTGATAAAGAAGTTTATAAAAAAGTAGTGGAGCTAATCAAGAGCACCTAATTAGGAATTATATGTTAATCGATACCAGCAGAACATCTATTGAACCCAATTACATAAATTGGGATATCCAACAAGAAAGAACCAAAGACGCTATTACTCAGTTAGCGGCTAGTAACTTTCAGGATATTTTTAGCTTAACTCGTAGAGTTGGTGATCTAGAAGTTAAAATGAATCGTATTAAATATCGCGCTCAAGGAATCGGCGGTATGATCGGCATGGGAGCTGGAGCTCTTGGTGGTCCATTAGGCACTATTATTGGTTTTGGTGTAGGAAGATCTATCGGTGGCTTTGTCGGTAACGGGATGTCAAAAAGATATTACGGCGAAGAGCAAGCTACTGTAAATGAACATCTTTATTTGGCTCGCACTCGAGATTCACAATTAAAATACCAATTAGGAATGTATGATTCTCTCGGTCAAGTAGTAAGCACTCTAAGACAAAACAAAGTTAATGACGATAAGAAAATCATCCAAGATATGATGGTTTTATAATAGTGATTAGTACTTGAATCTAATTGGCTCATTAAGAGCATCTATAGGACCAATATAATCTTTTCTAAGCGGATAACCTTCCCACTGATCTGGATTAAGAATTCTGGTAAGGTTAGGATGACCTTCAAAAATTATGCCGAGCATGTCATACGCTTCTCTTTCTTGCCAATTAGCAGTCGGATAAACATCGCACAGCGATGGGATCTTAGGGCTAGATTTAGCACAGCTAACTTTTATGACTAGAGAATTACTGCCTTTGATATCGTCTATATAAAGAATACTTTGGTAACCTTCTTTAACTTCAACAGCCGTCAAAAAATTTAGACGAACAAGACCTTTTTGGCGCTTAAGATCTTTACACGCTTGAACCAAGTCACCAGGCTCAAGAGCGAGCATTTCGGTACCTGAATTATTGTTGCCAAGAGATTTTAGTTTTATACCTTTTTCGAGTAAAAAACTTGCGTAAACCCCTGGAGCTGAATCTGTGACTGTGACTGCTACTTGATCGTTCATACCAATAAACCTGTGTATTCATCTACATCGTGAACACTAGCGCGGTGCTCAGCGGCGATACGCACTCTATCACCTAATTTTTCTTTGCGAATTTTGCGCTGTAAAGTAAATAATCCATGTAAAAGTCCCTCGGGACGCGGCGGACAGCCTGGCACATAAACATCGACAGGAATAATTCTATCTACACCTTGAACTACTGAATAACTATCATGAAACATTCCACCAGTTATAGTGCAAGCACCCATCGCAATTACATACTTAGGCTCAGGAAGTTGTTGATAAAGGCGAACCAATGCTGGAGCCATTTTGCGGGTGATTGTACCTGCTGTAATAATTAAATCTGCTTGTCTTGGAGTAGCTCTAAATACTTCAGAACCAAATCTAGAAATATCAAATCTTGACATACCCACAGACATCATCTCAATAGCACAGCATGAAGTGCCGTAAGTAAGCGGCCAAACACTATTAGAGCGAGCCCAATTATAAATCGCATCCAAAAAACTACCAACTGTAGTGACGATTAGATTATCTTTTAAGCCTTCTGGTAAATCAAGGTCTTTTTGGACCGGCAAAGGTACTTTTGACTCTGAAAAAAGCTCGTTAATATCAGCCATATGAATAAATATTATATCAAAACAGCTTTTTTGTACAGGCAAAATGATATATTGCTCTTAAGGTGTCTAATCCTCAAAAAACCCTACTTTTAATCGATGGCAGTAACCTAGCTTTTAGGATGTATTTTGCTTTGGAGATGAGTAACCTGAGAGATTCTCAAGGTAACCCCACTTGGGCTGTATACGGTACTTTAAAGGCTCTTTTTGATGTTATAAAATTTGCTAAACCTAGCTCTGCGGCGGTAGCTTTTGATCTGCCTGAGCCCACTTACCGGCACGAGATGTTTACTGAATATAAGGCTAACCGCCCTGATGAAATGCCTGATGATCTTCAACCACAGTGGAGCCTAATAAAAGAAGCTTTTAGTAGATTTCATATTCCCGTTCTGGAAGAGCCGGGGTTTGAAGCTGACGATCTAATCGGCATCATGTCCAAAAAAGCTGAGCAAGAGGGTTACAAGGTGGTTATTCTTTCTGGTGATAAGGATTTATACCAGCTTATAAATAAAAATATCTCAATGGCAGTCCCCAAGCGGGGTGGCGGACTGGAGATTTTTACTCCTTCTGAAGTGTTTGATAAGATGGGCGTGCATCCCATTCAGGTACCGGATTATAAGGGAATCGCTGGAGATAGCTCCGATAATATTCCAGGTGTTAGAGGACTCGGTCCTAAAGCCGCTATAAAACTACTTGGTGACTACGGTGATTTAGAAAATATCTACCATAATATCGAAAAAATCGGTCCACCCAAAACTAAAGAAAAACTCGTCGAGCAAGAAGCTAACGCTCGCCTCTCCAAGCACATCGCCACTATTATTACCGATCCATCTGGCGTAAAAAAATGTGATCTAAACCTTGAGCACTGTGTTTTAGATATGCCTGATACAGAGAATCTGATTAAATTTTTGCAGGATTTAGAGTTTAAATCTATGGTGACACAGTTACCTAATCTTCTAAAGCCTTTTAATAATGGTGAAACCGCCGTCATAAACCACAGCGCAGTAAACTCCGCATCCCAAGAGAGTTCTAGCCCCGAAACGAGCACTAGTATCTCTGATGATAAATGGGATAAGCTAGATACTCCGCTTGAAGATTTCAAAACTAATCAATTTACCGTGATAGATGATTTTGGATTAAACATTCTGCTAAAAGAATTCGCTAAAGCTAATCACTACGCAATAGATCTTGAGACCGATGGACTTAATACTTTTACTTGTCAAATAGCAGGTTGGGCTTTAGCTTTTAGTGAAGAAAAACTTTTTTATATCCCCGTCAAACACAGTGGCACTAAGCTTTTGCAGTCGGAGTATGTAATTAATAAGCTTAAGCCTTTTCTAGAAGACTCCTCAAAATTACAAATAGTTCAAAACGCAAAATTTGAACACAAGATTTTTGCGCGTCATGGAATTAATAATCATGATAATTTTTTTGATACTATGCTTGCTAGCTATGTCGACAATCCCGCGAATAAGCATGGTCTTAAAACCCAGTCCAAAAGAGTCTTTCATCTAAAGATGATTGAGATAGAAGATGTGATCGGCACCGGCCGCAAGCAAATCACTATCGATCAAGCACCGCTAGAATTAGTGGCGCGCTACGCTTGCGCTGATGCTTGCATGACTCTAAAACTTTTTAATCATTATCAAGAGACTCTCAACCCAACTGAAAAAGACATTCTTAAGAATATTGAATTTCCTTTAGTAAAAGTTCTGGAAGAAATCGAACTAAACGGAGTTGCTATCGATACTGATTTTTTTAGAGATCTCAGTAAAGAAGTTCACAAACAAATCACCGTCGTCGAAAAAAATATTTTTGATTATTGCAAGACTGAGTTTAATATCTCATCGCCTAAACAGCTCAGTGACATTATGTTTGGGACTATGGGCTTTCCGCCTATCGGCAAAAAAACTAAAGCGGGCGGATACTCGACTAGTGTATCGACCTTAGAGAGTTTGCTAAATGAATATGATATCGATAAGACCCAAAAATTATTTTTGGAGGCGATATTAGAATATAGGTCTCTAACTAAGCTCGCGTCCACTTATATCGACACCCTTCCAAACCTCATCAACAAAGGCACAGGGAGGATTCATACCGAGTTTAATCAAGTTGGCACCACAACAGGCAGGCTCAGCTCGAGTAACCCTAATCTCCAAAACATTCCCATCCGCTCTGAGCTTGGCAAAAGAATCCGCAAGGGTTTTATCCCAGGATCCAGTGGTTATGAGATTTTGAGCGCCGATTATTCACAAATCGAACTTAGAGTATTAGCTCACATGGCGAATGCTAAAGCCTTAATAGACGCATTTGAACTAGGGCAAGATATTCACAAGCGAACTGCTATGGAAATTTTTGATATCAGCGACCAAAACCAAGTCACAGACGAGCAACGCTCGATCGGCAAGACTCTAAATTTCGCTTTGATTTATATGCAAGGTGCTTTTTCGACCGCCAAACAGCTCGGCATCACTAATCAAGAAGCAAAAGAATTTATAAGCAGATATTTTAAAGCCTTCCCAAGCATAAAGCCCTATATGGATCAGATACTCAATCAAGCTCGCCAAAAGGGTTTTACCGAGACATTGTTTGGGCGCAGAAGATACTTCCAGAACATCAACAGCCCGAATAGCTTTATTGCTAAAGAAGAAGAAAGGCAAGCGTTTAATGCCTCTCTTCAAGGCACAGCGGCTGACATCATGAAAATCGCCATGATTAATGTCTCAAAGAGTTTTAAAAAGCACAAATTGAAATCAAAAATTATTCTACAAGTACACGATGAACTTGTGGTAGAGACAGCGATAGACGAAAAAGACCTTGTCAAAAAAATTCTACAAGAAGAAATGTCGCAAGCCGTCAAGCTAAAAGTCCCATTAATAGTGGATGTGGGCTCAGGTAAAAACTGGTTTGAGACCTAAAAATTATTCTTGATCAAGACCCTTAGATTTATCTAGGCTAAAATCAGACGCTTTAACAGTTTTTAAAAACTCTTTAAACTCCGCGCGGGCTTCTGGATTAGTGATAGGATCGAGATTATCTTCGCTATCAGAGAGAGCTTTTATTTGTCCGCCTACTTCAGATAGGATTTTTTCAGAAACATAAATTGGTGCTTCATGCCTAATTGCAAGAGCAATAGCGTCGCTCGGACGAGAATCAATAGCCATCGAGGTTTCTTCCTTATCGACAAGAATAATCGCTGCAAAAAAAGTAGATTCTTCGTATGAATTGATTTCGATACAATCTATAGACGCTTCTAGCGAATCTATCATATCGCACATCAAATCATGAGTCATGGGGCGTTCTGTTTCAGTTTCCATAAGACCTCTAGCGATAGCTTGAGCTTCACTCTGTCCAATCCAGATCGGCAAAGTATATTTTCTTTCTGCGTCGTTTAATATGACTAAAGGGATATTAGTCCTAATATCTAGCGCAACTCCTGTAACAAACATTTCAATCATCGACTAAATTAAGCAAATAGCTTAGCTCCATAAACCTATTATTCCCATTTTTTAGGTATTTTTTACAAGTTTAAAAGTGTATTATTAGACCAGATAGACTAGGGTAAAAACACTAGAGAAACCTTGATTTTGAGATAAAACTAGTCAGAATAACCTAAGTGAATCGACTCGACCACACCAATAAGTGCACTGGCTTTATTAAGGGTTTCTTGCCATTCTTTTTCTGGATCCGAATCAGCGACTACTCCAGCGCCAGCTTGAATACTGACTTTATTTTTTTCGATGACTAAGGTTCTTATTAAAATTGCTGAGTCCATAGAACCATCTAGTGCAAAGTATCCGACGGCTCCTCCATAAGGGCCGCGAGCTGATTTTTCAAGCTTAGAAATAATTTTTATCGCTTCGATCTTGGGGGCGCCGCTAAGTGTGCCGGCTGGAAAACAAGCGTTTATGAGATTCACGCCAGACCCTACTCCAAAATCAGTTTTGATTTTGCCGACAACAGAGCTGACTATATGCAAGACATGAGAATATTTTTCGATAATCATTTGCTGAGGCACGCTCACAGAGCCTTTTTGGCAGACTCTACCTAAATCGTTTCTAGCAAGATCAATTAACATCACATGCTCCGCGATTTCTTTTTGATCGTTAAGAAGCTTACTTATCAAGACCTCATCATCAGCGGGATTTACGCCTCGTTTATAAGTACCTGCTATCGGACGATTTTCAGCCAGTAAATACCTTGAAGAGTCTGTATCAATTTTAAGATCTGTTTTTACTAGCATCTCAGGAGATGAACCCACCAAAACCGCTTCAATAGTGGATTTGATATTAAATATAAAAAGATAGGGTGAAGGATTAATGCTTCTGAGCATACGATAAGCGACAAGAGGATCGATCAAAACATCAGCAGACATCTTGTGTGAGAGCACGACCTGGAATATATCGCCTTCTTTAATGTGTTTTTTAGCTTGATTAACCTGATTGATAAACTCATCTTTGCCGGTATTAGAATAAAAAATACTCTGATCTAAGCTCTCTATGGTTTTTATCGAAGCAGATAAATCTAATCTCTCTAATTGGCAATCTGAAGATATGATTTGTTTTAGCTCCAGAAGCTGGTTTAGCGAGTCCTCAAAAAGCTCATCGATAGTGGGCTTGGAGCTAACTAGAGAATTAGTAATCAAAAAAAGCTTTTGCTTCACATGATCAAAAACCACTAGGGACCCGACCAAGAGCATATAGATAGAAGGGTATGGAGAAGGCTTTAGCTTAAGTACTGGTTCGATATGAGCAGATGATTCAAAAGGAAAAAATCCTACAAACCCCTTATGAAAAAATGGCAAAACCTCATCTTCAGTGCTTTTGGGCTGATACTGGATAATTTTTTCTTCTAAAAGCTTAAAACAATTATTAGTATCAATCAAATTGCCATCTATAATTTCAAGTGGGCGAAAACCAATTATAGAATATCTTCCAATTCGCTCACCTCCAATAACAGACTCAAATAAAAAAGCATGTTCGGATTTTTGCTTGAGCTTAGAGTAAATGGAGACAGGTGTATCTAAGTCAGCGAAAAGCTCACAGTAATTAGTAATCAGTGGCTGGGTTTCAGCGAGTTTTTGAAAATCTTCTAAAGAAAAATGGGTGTTTAGGTTGTTCTTCAAAATTTTCATTTTAGGATTTTGTTACAAGCTTAGGATTTTTTGTTTTTTTTACAACTTGAGCATGAAATAGAAGTACGACAGTATCTCTTCTAATCTCTTCAAGTAAATTATCAAACATATCAAAACTTTCTTTTTTGTATTCGATAAGAGGGTCTTTTTGACCGTATCCTTGAAGGTGAATTCCATCTTTTAATGAATCCATCGCGTGAAGATGTTCGATCCATTTAGAATCAATAACATGAAGCATAATCTGCCTTTCTGCTTCTCTTACAATTTCAAGACCGAGTGTTTCTTCTTTTTGGGAATAAATAGATTTCACAGAGTTTTTAATCTGGAGAAGCAAAGGATCAAATCCAGTCTCCCTAAAGGTTTCAGGATTATCAATATTTTCAAGAACTTTTTCTGTAAAATCAGCTTTTAAGCTTTCGAATAATTTAGTAATAGGACTAGGACCCTTAGAATCATCAAACCAAACATCCACTGGCATATTAGGACTGATTTGTTGATAAACAAGTGAGTCGATATGCTCTTCTATCATAGATTCAATGGTGCTGTGGATATCCACACCCTCAAGTATCAAGCGCCTTTCACGATAAATGACCTCGCGCTGAGTATTAATCACGTCATCGTACTGAAGAACATGCTTGCGAATATCAAAATTATGAGCTTCAACTTTTTTCTGAGAATTATTAATAGCTCCGCTAATTATATTAGCTTCTATCGGAAGGTCCTCATCTGCCTTGAGCATATTCATAATGGCGATAACTTTATCTCCACCAAAAATTCTCATCAAGTTATCTTCGAGAGATAAATAAAATTTAGAAGCCCCTGGATCGCCTTGGCGAGCGCATCGGCCGCGAAGCTGGTTATCAATTCTTCGGCTTTCGTGTCTCTCGCTACCGATCACATAGAGTCCGCCACGTTCTTTTACTAGGTTTTGAGCTTCGATATCTACTTTAGAATAATCAGGATGATTTATATCACTGGATAAATGTCCCCCCAAAATTATATCCGTACCTCTACCTGCCATATTAGTAGCGATAGTAATCGCTGAGGGCTTTCCAGCTTCTCGGATAATTTCGGCTTCTTTTTTGTGGTGCTTGGCATTCAGTACATTAAACTTTAAACCTTTTCGGATAGCATCAAGTACTTGAATCGCTGACTGGAAGCTGGTTATAGCGAACTCAGTATCATCATTAGATTTACTTAGATTCTCTTGTATAAATTCCATAAACGGTTTTATAGATTCAGAATTCAGGTTACCGGGTCTATCTATAAGTTTTTTAAATTCAGCAGGAATATCTTTTATGCCGCAAGATTGAGTCGTCTTAAGAAGCCTTGCTAACCTGGCTTCTACCACTTTTAAAGTGATTTGAGGCTTAGATAAAATCCCAGCTAAATATTCAGATTTTTCTATACTTGTAGTTCCGACCAGCACCGGGACTTGATTAGCATTAGCTTTTACTATATCTTCAGCGATAGCAAAATACTTAGCTGATTCAGTTTTAAGAACAATATCATTAAGATCCTTACGAATATTAGAACGGTTAGTAGGCACGCTCAAAACCCCGAGATTATAAATTTTTTCAAACTCTTCAGCTTCGGTCATGGCTGTACCAGTCATACCAGCTAGTTTTGGATACAACCTGAATAAATTCTGGAAAGTAATACTTGCCATAGTTAGAGTCTCTTCTTGGATAGAAACTCCCTCTTTTGCTTCGACAGCTTGATGCAGACCATCACTCCATCTTCTTCCTTCCATCAAGCGCCCAGTAAACTCATCGACAATTACGATTTCTTTTTTACCAGTTTCTTCATCGGGCTTAACTATATAATCAGTATCCTTATTAAAGAGTTCTTTTGCTCTGAGAGCTTGAATCAAATGGTGAGCTAGATTAGTTTCTGGATCCCAAAGATCTTTTACCTTTAGTAGTGATTCAGCATGATGAATACCAGCATCCGTCAAAATCACATTTCTAGCTTTTTCATCTACGTAGTAATGTGCGTTTGCTGATTTATCTTTTTCGTTATCAGCCTTCTTTAACTGTTTGGAGAGCTTTGCCATCACTTGATAAATTTCATTTTTACGAGTATCCGGTAATCCACTAATGATAAGGGGTGTACGCGCTTCATCGATTAGGATACTATCGACTTCATCGACAATAGCCATATAATAAGGTCTCTGGACACAATCACCAAGCTCAGTCTCCATATTATCTCTTAAATAATCAAACCCAAACTCGTTATTAGTTCCGTAGGTAATATCCGAGCCATAAGAAATTTGTCTTTGTTTAGAATTCATGCCAGAGCAGATCAAACCCACTGATAGACCCAAAAAATTATAAAGCTTACCCATCCACTCTGAATCACGCTGAGCAAGGTAATCATTAACAGTTACCACATGGACACCCTTGCCTGTCAGAGCATTTAAATAAGCTGGCAAAGTACAAACCAAGGTCTTACCCTCTCCGGTCTGCATTTCAGAAATACCGCCACGATGAAGTTGGATACCGCCGATTAACTGAACATCAAAATGCCTCATATTAAGTACCCTAAAAGAAGCTTCACGGCAAACAGCAAAAGCCTCGGGCAAAATTTCTTCAAGCACTTCCGCTAGAGCTTTATCGTGACTGGTTCTGATCTGCCCAGGCATGCGAGGTACATCATCTTTTATATATTTTTCAAGACTTACAGAACTGAATCTTTCTTTTATTTTTTCTCTAAAAAAATTTGTTTTTTGTTTTAATTCATCATCTGATAATTTTTGGATAAGAGGTTCAAAAGCGTTTATTTTATCTACCAAAGGGTAAATCTTATCTAGAATTTTTTTATTTGGATCACCTGAGATTATCTGAAAGAATTTCTTGAGCATTAAATAAATTATAGCTCATAACCCTTAAGTAACACTCTAAGCTTTTGTAAAACTTTCATGTGTAATTGACTTGAGCGAGATTCAGAAACGCCCAAAACTTCGCCAATTTCCTTAAATGTAAGTTTTTGATAATGATATAAAGCGACCACAAGTCTTTCACGTGGATTAAGAGAATCAATAGCCTTAGCTAGTTTATCTCTTAAAATGCTTTGATCGGTAAACTCTTCTTGAGTTTGGCCTTCAGCAGGAAGATTATCAACAAGAGAAATTTTAGCCTCTTCAAAAGATTTAGTAGATTCTGTTGCATCTAGCGAAAATACCACGGCACTTGCTTCACGCTTCATTACACGTAAATCATCTTCAGTAATATCCATTGCAGACTGAACTTCTTGATCGGTAGGGGCTCTTCCGAATTGCAATTCAAGCTTGGCTACTGTTTCGTGAAATCTTTTTACACGAGTGCGTCCTGTTCTACTTAAAAAATCAATAGATCTTAAAAAATCTAAAATTTCACCGCGTACTCTATTAATAGCAAATGTTTCAAAAGAACATTTTTGGGAAGGATTGTATCTATCGATGGCCTCAATAAGACCAATAGTTCCATAGCCCATCAAATCTTCTTTATCAAAATCAACAGAGTCAATATTAGGAAATCTTCCAATAACCCAATTAACAATATATGCGTAACGCTTTATAAGCTGATCGCGAATATGTAGGGGTTTATTCTTAGCGTTATATTTATTCCAAAGCTTCATCGATTCTTGCTTGTCGCGAATTTTTGCATTCTCAGGAGTCTCTACAGATGACTCTAAATCAAGTTTTTTTGAGTCTCTTTGAGAGATTATCAATTCATTATTAATGGTTTGTTCTTGCATATATTATTCCAGTGAATCTAATTTCGCCTTTCTGATGGCAATTTGCTCTTCTATGTACCTTTTACGTCTTAGTTTTTGTTCTTGAATTTGCCTAATCCTTCTTTTGTATAGTTGGACTCCCATTACCGATCCGATACAATATCCAAAAACTCCAAAGAAAAGAGAAAACTGAAAACTCTGCATAAAAGCACTTTCAAGATTGAGGCTTGCGTGGTGAGTCGTTAAAATGATCATCACTAAACGACAAATTAAAGCAAGACTCCAAAGGCTAAATGCTAGTTTAACTGATAGATTTCTATAAGCTTTTATCTGAGTCATAAGCGCTTGCTTAATCATCGATTTACTTTCATAAAAACTTGCAGTACCCATAGCAGTTCTCTCTAGAGTTATTCACCAAAAAGGCACTTAAAACTATTCATTACAATGGCTGAAATTTATATGAAAAATACAAAGTATTAGGTATTTAGTTTTAAAAATTACTCATTAACCGTGAAGAATCGGAGTCAAAATTCCATCTAAAATTATTATTCCGACAATAACTAAAGCAGTTGACCTAGTAGTAGTAAGACCGACTTCACGAGCTCCGCCACTGCAATTAAGTCCCATACTTATATTTAAAAGTAAAGCATAAGAAGAAAAAATTATAGTTTTAATTAATGGATAAAAATATTCCTTCATAGAAACCACTCGCCAAGCGGAATCCAGAAACTCAACAAAACTAATACCGACAAGCGACTTCGCTGTAATCATACCTGCAAAAATACTTAAAACCGAACTGATCGCCAAAAGAAAAGGGGTCAGAACAAATACAGCAATTAGACTAGGTGTAAGTAAGTAGTATATTGGACTGATTTTTAGCACTCTAAGTACATCTATTTGATCGGTAACCTTCATCGTCGCTATTTCAGCAGTCAGAGAAGTGCCGCAACGAGCAGAAATTGCAAAGGAAATAAATATTGGAATAATTTCTCTTAAGGCTGCAAGAGCAATAAGAGCTCCTATTAAATCACGACCACCTCTGCCTGATAATTCTATAGCGGTATTAACAGTAAGTATCATAGTACCTAAACAACTAAGAATTAAAATCATGGGCAGACAGCCAATACCAATAAACTCTAAGCGAGAAACCAACTGTTCTTTTTGAATTTTGAATTTTAAAATATCTAAAAAAGATTCTTTCAAATGAAGAAGTGCCGATCCCAAAATCTCAAGAAAATTAGCTTTTATTGGTGAAGATCCGTGCTCTTGATACATCTATTATTATTGTAGAATAAAAATATGCATTCTGCTGAAGAGCTTTTTTATAAACCAAATTCAAGCTTTATTGAGCAGGCTAATCTAAAAAACATTGATTACCAAGAACTTTCTAAAGTTTTTGCAGAAAATTCTGATGAATTTTGGTCTAGCTTAGCAAAAAAAAATCTCTATTGGCAAAAAAGCTTTACTAAGGTCTTCGAGGAAAACTCAGCTGGTAACTTCAAATGGTTCTTAGAGGGCAAAACCAATATTAATTACAATTGCATTGATATTAATCTAAAAGACAGAGCCAATAAAACAGCAATTGTTTTTGAAGGAGAGCTTGGAGATACTCAAACTATCAGCTATCAAGAACTCCATGAGAAAATTTCCCAGGTCGCTAATTTACTAAAATCTCTAGGCTGTAAAAAAGGCTCTAAAGTAATGATTTATATGCCACTGGGGATCGAAGCGATAATCGCGATGCACGCTTGTCTTCGCATCGGAGCCGTTCATAGTGTGGTTTTTGCGGGATTTTCAGCTCAATCCCTAAAAGATCGTATTGAAGAGCTGGATAGTACTCTTGTTATTACTGCTGATGGTCTTATTAGAAAAGGTGAAGTTGTAAGACTTTTATTTACCGTTAATGAAGCTATCTCTAGCAGAAACTCAAAAACAAAAATTATTTGTTTTGATCGTATAAAACAAATTTACTCTTTGCAAAAAAAAGAAAATCTTCTTACATACCTTGAAGAAACCAAAATCCTAAAAGCTAATCTGGGAGAGCTTTTAGTGGACTGGAGCACTAGCGAGCAATTCGAAAAAATCTGCCCTGTGGAGTGGGTAGATAGTGAAGATACCAGTTTTGTGCTTTTTACAAGTGGAAGCACCGGTAAGCCAAAAGGGCTTGAGCACAGCACTGCAGGCTATATTCTCTGGGCTAAGATGACTTGTCAGTGGGTTTTTGATCTTAAAGATACTGATATCTATTGGTGTACAGCTGATGTCGGGTGGATTACGGGGCATAGTTATGTAGCTTACGGACCTTTAAGCTGCGGGGCGACAATTTTTATTTATGAAGGCGCGCCTAATTATCCTGATAAAAACCGATTCTGGTCATTAATCGAAAAACACAAAATTAGTATTTTTTATACAGCACCAACTGCGATTAGAAGCTTTATACAATGGGGGTTTGATGATATTCATGATCTTAGTAGCCTAAGACTTTTAGGAAGCGTAGGCGAGCCTATTAATCCCAGCGCTTGGATTTGGTTCTACGAAAAAATTGGAAAATCAAATTGTCCGATTGTGGACACCTGGTGGCAAACTGAAACAGGCGGAATTATGATATCGACTCTGCCTGGCATTCAAACCATGAAACCTGGATCAGCAGGCTTAGCGCTCCCTGGAGTTACAGCAAATGTGATTTATGATCACAAAAGCGAAGTAGGGACTTTGTTCCTAAAAAAACCTGTACCTTCGATGGCAAGGACTATCTACGGAGATCACAAGAGATACCTTAAAACTTATTGGCAACATTCACATGGTTACCTGGCTGGCGATGCGGCAATAAAAGATTTTAATAACTACATCACAATAGAAGGTAGAATCGATGATGTAATCAATGTCTCAGGACATAGGCTAGGAACAGCGGAGATAGAATCCGCTCTGGTAGCGCATCCCCTGGTTAGTGAGTCTGCTGTTGTCTCGGTCCCTCACGAGATTAAAGGAGAAGCGATAATCGCTTTTGTCGTTTCGCAACCCTCACAAAACCCTAATATCGAAGAAGAGTTTAAGGCTCAAGTGGTAAAAGAGATCGGCGCGATCGCAAGACCAGAAAAAATCATACTTTGCAAGGCTCTGCCTAAGACCCGTTCCGGCAAAATCATGAGAAGAGTTCTAAAAGATATAGCCCAAGGCAAAAAAACACACGGGGATATCAGCACGCTTGAAAATAGCCAAGTCCTACAAGATTTAGAGACTTAGGGCTAGAAGGTTGTCTTTGACTGCGTTTAAGGCTTCTGTGGTCTTAGTGGCATCTTTTGCGCCAGCTTGCGCAAAATTAGGACGACCACCTCCATTACCACCGCAGATCATCGCCGCTTTGCGAACTAGATTAGAAGCATTGTAAATAGAATTTTTGTCTTTTACAAGATCATCTGAAAC
>Ga0169931_10003676_pt1 | contig 24225 bp, 23 predicted proteins | sample Kivu_15m_20L_FD_129675 | JGI IMG/M metagenome (GOLD analysis project Ga0169931, IMG submission 129675) | Freshwater microbial communities from Lake Kivu, Western Province, Rwanda to study Microbial Dark Matter (Phase II) - Kivu_15m_20L... | ecosystem: Environmental > Aquatic > Freshwater > Lake...
GGACATAGACCTCGGGCTGGGCGGGAAGTTCGTAATTGATCACGAGATCCAGATTCTCGACGTCAATCCCGCGGGCTGCAACATCGGTTGCCACCAAGATGCGTACGCTGTGGTTGCGAAACTTGGCCATCACGCGGTCGCGATCAAACTGTTCGAGATCTCCGTGGAGCGCCCCCGCGCTCACGCCCGCATCCACGAGTCCACGAGCCACATCCACGACACTCGTCTTGAAGTTGCAAAAAATGATCGCCGTCTCAGGTTGGTTCTGCTCTACGATCCAGAGCAGGGCCTTGAATCGCTCTTCGGGCACGGCCTCATAAACCACCTGCCGGATCGATTCGACCGTGCGGGTCTCGGCAGCCACCGTGATCCTCAAGGTATTCCGCTGGTACTGGCTGCTCATGGATTCGATCTGCTTGGGAAAAGTCGCCGAAAAAAGCACCGTCTGGCGGTCCTTGGGCGCCTTCTTTAAAATCTTTTCCATATCCTCTTGAAAGCCCATCTCGAGCATCCGGTCCGCCTCATCGAGCACGACCGTGCGGATGGCCGAGAGATCCAGCGACTTGCGAAGCAGGTGGTCGAGCACTCGGCCCGGAGTTCCGACAACCACATGCACGCCTTTTTCGAGCGCCCCTAGTTGCGGACCGATGGGCGTCCCACCGGACAGGATCACGACCTGGAGTCCCGGGCAGCGCCTTCCGAGTTTTCGGATCTCGCGGGCCACCTGCGTGCAAAGCTCGCGCGTGGGACAAAGCACCATGGTCTGGATCTGGCGGGTTTTGAGGTGGAGTCTTGCCAGCATCGGGAGAGTAAAGGCCGCCGTCTTGCCACTTCCCGTCTGCGACTGACCAATGACATCACGCCCTTCGAGCAGGGCGGGAATCGCCTGCGCCTGCACGGGGGTCGGGCTCTTGAACCCAAGCTCCGCAACGGTCGTGGTCAGGTCATCCGGGAGACCAAGTGACTGAAAGTCCATTCACTTGAGTATAACTTGAGTTACGGTGCAGTCATGGGCGATTCGCCATCCCCCCGAAAAAAAGACCCCCTCGAGGGCAAGACCCTCGAGATGATCCTCAATGAGCTCGTGGCCCATTATGGTTGGGAAGAACTCGGCCGGAGGGTCCGGATCAACTGCTTTAGGAGCGATCCGAGCATCCCCTCCAGCCTCAAGTTCCTGAGGCGCACGCCTTGGGCGCGCACCGAGGTCGAAGATCTTTACCGCGACTTTCTTTGGGAAAAAGAATCCAAGTAGCTCGCTATGCCCAGAGCTCATGCGCGAGCAGTATCTGCCGAGCTAGCCCTTCGGAAAGGCTCTCTTGCACGAGGCGTTTTGCTAGCTCAGAGATCGGCGTCCCTGTCCGGGTGCGTAAGCTCACTGGCATCCAAGGCGAAAGCGCCTTCCACAACTGGATCGAGGCCAACTCCAGGGGCCTACGCTCAGCTCGCTCGCCAATCAGGAGGCTCGGTCGAGCAATGATGACCCTGGGAATGCGGAGGCTAGCAACAGCTTCTTCAGCCTCCCCTTTGACCCGTGAATAAAAAGTAAAGGCACTGGGACTGGCACCCATCGCCGAAACCAGCACCAAGCTCCGCCCCCCGCGTGTCTCGCAGAGCTTGGCAAAGGCCATCACCGCGTCGAAGTCGGATCGGCGGAAGGCTCCTCGCGACCCCGCCTTGCGGATAGTGGTTCCGATGCAGCAAAAATAGAGATCGCCCGTAGCTCCCTCTTCGAAAGAGACCTCCTCAAGCTTGGGATGAGAGGGAAGCCCATGTCGTGTACGCACCAGTGCCACCACTCTTGTGACTCTTGAATCTTGGAGGAGCTCCTGAACGAGCGCCTTGCCCGTGAGTCCGGTGGCGCCTGCAACCACTGCGATCATGCGGGGACTCTATAGACGAGTAGCGAAAAACAAAACCCCCTCCGTGCTTTCGCACGGAGGGGGCTAGATCTAGTTGGATCCCCGTACCCACTGTCACTCGCAGCCGCTGACGCAGTGCTAGACCAAAAGGGCACGGATCCCCTTACTCGTCCTTGCCAGGCTTGAGAGCAGCCTTGAGCTTGTCGCCCAAGAGATCTCCCATGGAGGTCTTCTTGGAGCCTTCGCCCATGTACTTCTCGTAGTTGGCGCGCTCTTCCGAACGGCCAAGCTGCTTGATCGAGAGTCCGATACGACGCTCTTTGGGTTCGATCGAGAGGATCTCGGCGCGAACCTGATCACCGACCTTGAGAACATCCGCAGGCTTCTCAATGCGATGATCGGCAATCTCGCTGACGTAGATCAGGCCTTCGATGCCCTCTTCCAATTCAACGAATGCACCGAAGTCCGTGAGCTTGGTCACGGTACCATCGATCGCAGTGCCAACCTTGTAACGGGCCTTGATGCTGTCCCAAGGATCGCGTTCCATCTGCTTGATGCCGAGGGAGAACTTTTCGTTCACCTTATCGATACCGAGCACCACTGCACGGAGCTTGTCGCCCTTCTTGAACTTCTCAGAGGGATGGGCGAATTTCTTCGTCCAAGCCAGATCCGAGACGTGCACGAGGCCGTCAATGCCGAGGCCGATGTCGACGAACACGCCGAAGTCGGTGACCGACTTGACCTCGCCCTCAACCTGAGTGCCGACAGGATGCTTGATCTCGAGCTCGTCCCAGGGATTGCTCTGGAGCTGCTTAAGACCGAGGCTGATGCGCTTGTTCTTTGAATCCACTTCGAGAACCTTGCATTCCACTTCATCGCCCACGTTGATGAGCTTAGAGGGGTGCTTGACTCGCTCAGTCCACGACATTTCGGAGACGTGAATGAGGCCTTCGATGCCATCATCCAGTTCCACGAATGCGCCGTAGTCCTTGAGGCTGACCACCTTGCCCTTGACCGTGATGCCGACAGGGAACTTGAATTCAGCTTCTTCCCAAGGATTAGCAGTGACCTGCTTGAGCCCGAGGCTAACGCGTTCTTTTTCGCGGTCGTACTTAAGAACCTTGACCTTGATTTCATCACCCACTGAGAACAATTCGCTTGGGTGCTTGATGCGTCCCCAGCTCATGTCAGTGATGTGAAGGAGACCGTCCATGCCGCCCAGATCAATGAACGCACCGTACTCGGTGATGTTCTTGACCGTTCCGGTGACGATCACGCCTTCTTGGATGTTGGCCAGGGTTTCAGCACGCTGGAGCTCGCGCTCCTGCGAGACCACCGCACGACGAGAAAGCACGATATTGCCGCGCTTCTTGTTGAACTTGATGATCTTGAACTTGAACCTCTTACCGAGGAACTTGTCGAGATTCTTGATCGGCTTGGTGTCGATCTGACTTCCAGGCAAGAAAGCCTTAACGCCGATATCGACCGACAGGCCGCCCTTGACCTTCGCGATCACGGTACCTTCGACGAGCTGATCCTTCTCACAAGCTGCGGAGATTTCATCCCATGCGCGGATGATCTCGGCCTTGTCCTTGGAGAGCAGCATGAAGCCGTTGTCCATTTCCATGCGCTCAAGATAGACGGCCACAACATCGCCCACATTGACGTGAGCCATGCCTTGAGCGTCCTTAAATTCGTGAATCGGTACCAGGCCTTCGCACTTGTAGCCGATGTCGACGGTCGCCCACTCAGGGCTGACGTTGACCACAGTGCCGTCGATCACTTCGCCTTCTTTGATCTCTTGCTGAAGCTGTGAAGCTTCAAAGAGCTCGGCGAAATCTTCTTCGACGTTGAGCTTGGGGGCCTTGGTTTCTTCGGAGTCGGTGAAGGATGCGAATTCATCCATCCACTTTTGATTGGAACGAGGCTTTGCAATCTTGCCAGCTGCCTCGGTGCCGGCGGTTTGTTTACTGACCATGTAGTGAGTACTATTACCTTTCGAAGGAACAGTGTCCCGAGCGGCCCGCAAAGCAGACTTGTGCTCGAAATCACTCCCTTTTTTCCCTTTTCAGGGTTCCCCGGGTCTACCGGAGGGATCCACTCAAGTCAACGAAACGCCTGACGAACTTTCATGGCTCGCTCATACAGGCTCAAGAGCTTGAAAAGCCTAGCTTTTCTGCCAAATCGGGCCATGACTCGCTCTCTCGCTCGGGCCCCCATCTGACGGGCTTGTTCGGGCCGCTCCAAAATGAAGCGGATCTGCCGTTGCAGATCAAAAGCTTCCTCGGGCCTGACCGTAAGCCCGTACTCCTGATCCCCCACCCACTCTCGGGCACTGCCCACATCCGACAAAATGACAGGGCACTCCATGGCCATGGCCTCAAGAGCGACGAGCCCAAAACTCTCCTGACGAGAGGGCATCACCAGTAGATCCAGGGACCGCATCACTTCGGGAAGGTTCTCCTCGTACCCCGTAAACACGACGTGATCCTGGATGCCGAACTGTTGAACCATCGAACGAAGCTCGGCCAGATACTCCTGGGTGGAGCCCAAAGTCTCCTCGCCCACCATCACAAACTTAAGCCGCGGCAGCGGTGCTGTCCTCTGGCTGAAAGACTCCTTAAGAAGACCTGCTGCCGCCTTAATAAAAGTTTCCTGCCCCTTGTTGGGGTGAATCCTACCCACCAATCCAATGACCTTGGTCTGGTCATCTGCGCCCCAGCTCGCACGTTTGGCGTGAGGATCCACTTTCTCTGGAGCAAACTTACTAAAGTCCAATCCAGGACTGACCAATCGAACTCTCCGCTCGCGAATGGGATGCGTGGCTAAGACATTTCTTCGAAGCGACTCACTCATCACCAACAGACCATCGAGTCTTCCATAGATCGCTCGCTGAAGAACATTGCGCTTGTCCTGCTCAGAAATCAGGTAGCGCGAAGCAAAAAGAGCAATTTTTGGCCGAGACCAAAGCCAAGGTGAGACGTTCCATAACAAGCCGATCTGCTGAGTATGGATCACCGAAATCCCCTCAGAAACCTGCCTCAGCATGAGCTTACGAAATTCGAGATCCAAAAACTCTCGGGGCAATGCCTCGAGGGGCACAACAGTGAGCGACTCAGTCTCTTTTTCCTGGTGAACCAAATACTCATGAAGAGGACTACCCTGGAGGCAGGCCACTCGAATCTTCAATCCCTGTCGGGCAATCTCCAAGGAATCTTCGGCTGCCGTCTGCTCAAGCCCGCCCCAGGAGTAAGATAAACAGAGGTGCAGAAAAGAGGCGCCCCCCTTCATCTGATCCGCGAGGAGTTGGATATCTTGATCACTCGGATTACTGGGATCCACTGACTCGATCATCTCACTCATGCTCGAACCAGTCCTTTTGAAATCTCATCCCAAACATCGCGCTCGTGAATTCCCTTTAAACACTGCAGGTATCTCCCCTCAGGTTGGGAACAATGATTCTTCTCACAAGGCCAACAGTCCACAGCATTCACGGTCACTTGGACTCTGCCTGGACCGATGGGCTTGGTTCGACGCGGATCAGCAGCACCGCATACGATTTGAACCGAAGATCCGCAAAGCGACGCCACGTGAGCGAGTCCCGACTCGTTAGTTACCGTGAATCGCGCCTGAGAAAACAGCCGATGGAGCGACGTCACTGGGCCCCGAGCGGTCCAGTCCTTGAGCTTGGCTTGGCGATCTCCCTGAAGTCGTGCGGTGAGGCGCGCAGCGATCGGAGCCTCCTTGGGTCCTCCCACGATGACTCCCGGCCATCCCGTCTCGGCGCCCACGCGCCTGGCGAGTGCAGCAAACTGGTCCTCTGACCAACGCCGCGACTCTGCTGTCGCACCGGGTGCAAGCACCCAGTAAGGCTCGGACGGAGGCTCCAAGGCCATGACATCCGGCCAGGCCTCCTCGGCTGGAAATCGCTCGAGTTCTCCACGAATCCACGGATCCAAGTCATTATCAGGGGGCGTGCCCCAAAAACCACGCACCTCAGGAGCGGGAGAATCCCCTTCACTTAAAAGATCGACATACGCCTGAGCCCGGTGCCGTTGAAAAGTAGCACTCTCCGACTCTCGCCACGGACGGGCGTCATTGAGCAAAATACCTCTGCCCTCCAGCGCATAGCCTCTCCGGGCCTCCACTCCGGCTCTCCACAAGGTCCAGGCCGTTCCAAAGGAGTTGGGCAGCGTGATGCCCAAACCCCAGGGTCCCTTATTTTTGAGTTCCTTCCCCACCCTCTCTAAAGCTCCCAGGCGGCTCCACAAAGAACGCTCGTGCTCCAAGGGGGGACGCACGACCACAACATCATCAATCAGGTTTCTAAACTGAAGATCCTGAACCCATGGAACACAGACTGAGACAATCCGATCACGTGGATACCGCTTTCTCAGAAAATGAAAAAACGGGTAGGCCATCACCTGATCCCCGATCCAATTGGGCGCTCGAACCAGAATGTTCATCGCTGGCTGCCGGCTCCCGTTTTTGTCATCGTGGGAGGCAGGGATTCATCAGCGCTCTTGACGGGCTGAGGAGCGATGCCCGGTTCAATCGATTTGAGCTTGGCCACAATGCTGCCAATTTTTACTTTTGCCTCGAGTCTTACCATGAACCTACGCTCGTCGTCGGTGAGCCAGATAAAGCTATCGCCCTGCTTTTTAAGGATCCCTTGATACTTAGTCTCGGGCTTGAGCACGATCGTCTTTAATCGTCCCATGGGAGTATTGATCTCTTCTCGGCGAACCACGGTCACGACTGCTTCCCAATTTTTACCCTCTGAGATCACCGGAAAAGTAGTCACTGAACCCGTCGGCAGAGGAACAGTTCTCAGAAAATAGAGGCTTGAGAGGCTATCTTGAGAGAACGCCTGCATCGGAAAAAAATCCTTAACCTCGGTATATCCTCTTTTGTGATGGTCCCAACGATTCCAAAAAAACGTTCGACCTTTTTCAGAATCAAAAAGCTCTAATGAATTCCTCTTTTGTTTCGACTCATCCAAGAGAATTTGAAACCGATGCGGAAAAATTCCTTCGTAATCAATAAAGGACTCGATCGTATCATCGAGCTTGTAGAACATCGAAAACACCTTAGAGCTCTTGGCACTGCCCTTGATGTGGTACACCTTACGGTTATTGATTTCTTTGAAGGGCTCAACAGAGACGCTGAACTCTCCCGCAGTCATCCCCAGATAAGTAATGTCGTAAGAGACCCTCTCTCCCAAATAGATGGGTTCACTAGGGGGACGCCGATTGGGATAGGCAAAGCCGGCTTTATTTTTGATCTGTTTTTTTTCAGCCCGCTGAGACTGCTGAGATTGAGGTTGAGCGACTCGAGCACTTGCTGCTGCAACGGGAGTGGGTGAAGCGCTCACACTAGGCGAGCTTCCTACAGCGCTCTCCTCTTTGACTTCAAAATGCGCCAGGTCCTGCGCCATTTCAGCGGGAATTTCGGCCGGCTCCCCTAAACGCTTGAGGGAGCTTGCCGCACAGCCACCGAGCTGAATCCCCAAAAAAACAACGACTCCCATAAAACCGGCTAAAGGGGCAAAACGGTCAGTCCCAGGCATGACGGAATTATGCCCTCAAAAGATACGCGATTCCAGAAGGTTGCCCCTAGAAGACCCAGCTAAGACTAGGACTCTCGCTCCCTCGGACGATCCCATTCGTCGGCGGCCATGGGGGAGAGATCCCCTTTGAAGCGGCGGTGAGACCAAAGCCACTGTTCCGGGCATTTTCTGACACTTTTTTCGGTCGACTCCACCCAAAGCGCCAACTGGCTGGCGAGTTCGCGTGGGGAGTTGCCTTGAAAAGCCGGGAAGGGTTCACCAATCCACATCTGGAAACGACCGTCTGGGTCTCTCCAGTTGTATACGGGCAGAACCACAGCTCCTGTCCTCCTGGCCACGATCGCCGGGGCAGAGAGTGTACCGACCGGCACACCAAAAAATGGGACACGGATTCCGATGGGAGCACCCGCATATTGATCAATCACAAATCCCACGGTGCCGCCCCGTTTCAAATGGGCCAGCACGTCCCGAAGAGTCTTTGGCTCGTAGGTACCACGCACCCCGGCTTTGAGACGGTTTCGCTCCATCGAAAGATGGATCCACTCTGGCTTGAGATGCTTGGTCACAATAAGAACGTCAGCGCCAGCGAGCGCCATTCCGGCCGCCATGGCTTCCCAGTTTCCTACATGGTTGGAAACAAACAAAACCCCTTTGCCCTGAGCATGAGCCCGTTCCCAATTTTCGCGACCATGAACAACGACCTGCTCCTGCACCCACTCGCGCCAAGCCGGAGAGTATTGAATCAAGATTTCTAGAAACAACCTCCCAAAGTGACGATAGAAGCCGCGCTCAATGTCACTCCTAAACCTCTCGGCATCGGGACTAGCCCCAGGAAAAGCCCCAGGAAAAGCAAGGAGGAGATTGGATTGAATCAGAGCTCTCTTCCAACCTAGAACTGCCAGAAGCCGTCCGAGCAATGCACCTATCGCTAACGAGACACGGCGAGGCATCGCCGTTAGCACCCAGGCCAGAGCGACCATCAAGGCAAAGAGTGCTTTCGAAAAAAGAGCACTCTTCATCACTTCTTGGTCCTTTGACGGATCTCAAACCCTTGCTCAAGAACCGTTTCTTCAAAAAAACTAGGAGAAAACTCCACTGAGGGCTCAAACACGAGCACTTGGGAGGGTTGGACCCCCAGTTCACGCCATTTGACCCAATCCTTGCCAGTAATTGCGGGGGTCAAACCCTTGGAGCGGCACTTTAACAGTGCGTCCGAAACCCAGCTTTTTGTAAATTTGGCATGATCCGAAAAGTCCGATCGCTGGGCCACCTTCCAGCCTGATTCCTGTAGAACCTTTACAAAAAAGTCCGGTGCACCAATCCCGCTGATCACCCAAAGCTTAAGCTCCCGTTCCCGACTCTCCGGAGAGCGAATTCGGTATTTCATTCTGTAATGCCTGGATTCAGGATCCAAAGTCTCCCAATCCAGAGGAATCTCCTCTCCCTTACTCCAGACCCGAAAAAGAGCCTGACCCCGAGCCTGAGCTCTTCCAGAGATCCATGGCAGTTCTCTAAAAACCCGGCGCCAAGGCCGTGCAGAAGTCAGGACCAAGATCTCAACCTCTCTAAAGATCCTGAGGTGTTGAAACCCATCATCCAAGATCACCCAACTGGGACTCGCTAAGTACGAGTCAGAGGCCTCCTTCATGGCTCGCTCAAAGGCGAGCACACGATCGGCTCCCACTCCGATCCACGCTCCAGGGACCTGCTGCTGAATGAGGCTGACTTCGTCTCCACACAGTCGTGAGTCCACGACTGCCACCTGAGGACGAATCACTCCAACGCTTCGACTCCAGCTCCCGCCATGACCACGAGAGAGTACGAGTGGGATTTGCCCTCCAGCCAGAGCTCTCCTCGCCAGCGCAATCACGATGGGAGTTTTCCCGGTTCCTCCGGCCTCGAGGTTTCCTACAGAAACGACCGGAACAGAAAGCCGCTCTGACTTGAAAAGTCCCCAGTGATAAAGGCGACGCCTGAGTCCGTTGATCGAGCTCCAGAGAAGAGAGACTAAAAGAGTCACCGTACTGACCCCCAGAGCTCGAGGAGCCCCTCAGCGACTCGTTCGCCCGAAGGGGTCGCTGATGCGCTCTGAAGAGCGAGCTCTCGGATTCTCAGTAGCCCATTCTTCATCGAATCCAGCAGACCAGGATCTCTCGCCAGCGCTGTGAGTTCCTGTTCGAGGCGCTGAGCCGTGACTTCGTCGTGGAGGATCTCAGGAACCACTTTTTCTCGCGTCAACGGACCGGATTCATAAAGATTAGCCAGCGCCACAGGACCTCGGTAACGAAGAAGATTCTTTACCGCCCAGCTTGTAAACTGCCCGGGCCGATAGGCAACCACCATGGGACACTCCAAAATCGCCGCCTCTAAAGTAGCCGTTCCCGATTTAATCAAACCCAGATCAGCTGCTCTCAAAACCCAACCCGCTTTGCCCTGCAACCAATCCACTTGGACCCTCTCGACTGACGAAAGTTTCCAGTGCCTCAACTCAACGGTTTCAGGAAGCACGACCACCACTCGGTACCCTTGCTTGACGGCAAACAAGCGCGCGGCCTCTAAAAAGGGCCCCACATGGTTTGCGAGCTCTGAGGTCCTGCTCCCAGGCAAAACGGCGAGAACTTTCTCATCCGCTCCCCAACCCAGATGTGCTCTGGCCTCAGCCCGAGAAACCTGCCAGGGCAGTTCCTCCACAAGAGGCGAGCCTACAAATTCTGCCGGAATACCGGCCTCTCGATACAGTGGGGCTTCAAAGGGGAGAATACAAAACACCTTCGAGGCCCAGCTCTTCATCTGGCGAACCCGACCCTTTCGCCAAACCCAAATCTTGGGAGGGATAAAATAGGCGATACGCACCCCCATCGCCCTGAGCTTGGGAGCAACATTGAAATGAAACCCAGGGTAGTCCACTAGGAGTGCGAGCTCAGGTTTCTCACGCTGAGCTAGGTCGAGTAAGGCGCGCCTGGCTGCCGTAATCACTCTAAATTTTGAGATCACCTCAAGGGAGCCCATCACAGCTAGGTCTTCGGCTTTCGCCACTGCCTCGAGACCCTGTTCTCGCAGTGCAGGCCCACCAATCCCAAAGACCCTCAGGTTGGGTACTTTTCGTCTGAGCGCTGCAACAACTTGGGCCGCATGGAGATCTGCCGAGGTCTCGGCGGCCGAGACCAATAACTTCAAAGGTTCACCGAGCCGTACCGTACTGACTGTTTCGAACAAACGAGACGAGCTTCTGAATTTCGACATTATCTCCGTACTGAGACTCAATCTCGAGGAGGCAACGTTCTTTTTCGACGTCACTTCTCATCCACAGCTTGATCGACTCATTAATGACCGAGATCGTCGCGGCTGGGACTCCCCTTCTCCTCAGACCCACGATGTTGGTTCCCTTAATCGCGCAGGGCCGAGAGCCGATTGCGATGGCAAACGGAGGAATGTCTTTCTCCACGCCCGAAAATCCAGCGATGTAGGCATAGGCGCCGATCCGCACAAACGGGCCGACCCCGCACATCCCGCCCATCGTGACATAGTCTTCGAGCACGCAATGTCCTGCAAGCCCAGCGGAGTTAGCCAAAATGCAGTGATTGCCAATGTAGCAATCGTGCCCCATGTGGGAGTAGGCCATGAGCAGATTGTGATCGCCCACGACTGTCTTACCGCCGCCCTGGACGGTGCCCAGATTCAGCGTCACACACTCGCGGATGGAGTTGTGATTCCCAATGATGAGCTCCGTGTCCTCACCCTTATATTTTAGGTCTTGTGGGATCATCCCAATCACAGAAAACGGAAAGAAAGTATTGCTCTCGCCGATGGTGGTGCGGCCGTCCACAATGACATTAGCGATCAAACGAGTCCCCTTACCGACTTTGACCTTAGGTCCAATCTGGCACCATGGACCAATCTCGACCGAGGAATCTAACTCCGCCGAAGGATGAATGATCGCACTGGGATGAATCTTGCTCATACTCTTAAGATCTCCGTTCAGTTTCCGCTCATGCTGAGATTTGCCAAAAGCTCTGCTTCAACGACCTTCTGACCCTCAACAAATCCAGCCGCCTGAAAACCCCACATTCGACCGCGGCACTTGGTCAGCTCGGCTTCCACTCGCATGGAGTCTCCTGGAATCACCGGCTTTCTAAATCGTGCGCCATCTACACCCACTAAGATGGTCTGAAATTTTCCGGAAAGCTCCGACAATCGAGATTCAATAAAGGGATAGAGGGCAAAACTTGCGACTTGCGCCATCATTTCAATCTGAAGGACGCCAGGCACAATCGAGTAATTCGGAAAGTGACCCGGAATAAACGGTTCGTTGTAAGTAAAGTTCTTTAAGCCCACCACTCGGGTCCCCACTTTATCGGCACCGTTGGCGACATCAAAGTGATCAAGGTCCCCTTTGGGATGAATTTCTAGGATCCGATCTACTAAAAGAAAGGGTGCCCTATGCGGCAGAAATCCGCGCACTTTTTCAATATCGAGATAATACCGATTTCGCTCTGCACTCACACTCATTCCCCTTTTTTATCAATCAAACGATTCAAGTAGGCGTTTACTTTCAAATGTTCCCGCAAAGGTCTCTGCGGACTCCCTGCCACTTGGGCTCCGGGAGGCACATCTTTGGTAATGAGAGATGCGGCTCCGATCCTCGCTCCGTCTCCCACCACTGCCTTGTTCACCACGCAAGCTTGGCCACCCAGATACGCATAGCGACCCAGGATCGATCCTCCTGCCAAGCCAGAGCACCCACAGAGAATGGACCCCTCTTTGGCCCAGGCATTATGGGCGATCTGAACGAGATTATCGGCTTTGACGTGATCTTCGATCACCGTGTCGCCCAACGTACCCCGATCGACACAGCTGTTGGCTCCAATCTCAACGTGATTGCCAATTTTCACGCCACCCAGGTGATGAATCTTTTCGTGACCCACGACCTGCCCAGAAATCCGCCGAGGCGCGTAACCAAAACCATCCGCACCGATCACGCTTGAGGAATGAATCCTTACAAACGAACCCATCACCGTCCCCGAATAAATCGTGACGTGCGGAAAGAACTCACAGTTCTCGCCAGCCTTCACTCCTTTTGCGAGGTAGACGCCAGCATGCAAAACCGAGCCTGCTCCCACTTCTACACCGGACTCCACCACACAGTGCGGTCCCACTCGAACCCCGGCACCTAGCTTGGCATCGGCAGCGACCACGGCAGTGGGATGAACTGAGCCCGGGCCCTTTTCAACCCGACCCACACCCGCAAAGAGAGCTGAAGCCCGTGCCATGGCAAGATAGGGATCTCGACATACTAGGATGATCGACTGAGACCAAATGGGAAGGCCTGACTTTTCTAGAGGAGTCACAAACGGCTCACCCGTGATCAAAATACCGGGTGAAGCCGCCAGGAGGTCCGACTGATACTCCTTCGAAAAGAAAAAGCAGAGCTGATCAGGCCTAGCCCCCTGGAGAGGAGCCATCGACTCCACTTGCACAGAATCGAGTCCTCGTGCTGGGGCCAGAGCGTTGGCCACTCGAGCTGCGGTCATTTCTCCTCCCGCTGCCAACCAGTCGAGAACCTCTCTTGCACTAAACACTCAGAACTCCAATCAACCCTTACCGGACTTATTGAAGTTGCTGATCACTTCTTCAGTGAGATCATCTTTCTCCAACGAAAACAGAACCGTATTCTCATTCTTCTCAAGGATGACCGTATATCCCTTCTGCTTGGCCACCTCAGAGATCACCTTACGGAGACCGCTCACGATAGGCTGGGTGAGTTCTTGTTCTTTTTGAGCAATTTCCTGCTGAGAACGAGCCGTCAGCTCCTGAAACTTCATGATTCTCTCTTGCAGCTCGGCTTGCTTCTTGGCTCGAGCTTCGTCATTGAGAGCGAGAGACTGCTTTCGAAACTCTTCTCCCATCTTTTTGATCGAGGACTCTTCGGTCTGGAGCTCTTTCTTTCTGGAGTTGAAGTCTTTCTCTAGCTGGGACTTTGCTTTCTTGCCTGCCTCAACACTCTGAATTGCGCGCTGCATGTCCACGGTGCCCACCTTCATATCCTGGGCGGCCGCATCACGGAGGCCACTCCAGCTCATTAAGCCGGTGAGCATCAGCCCTAAAGACGCCAAGAGGCACTTATTAAGAATGGATTTCAACATTTGATTCCCCTTTCGTTCAGTCTCAATTTAGCCAAATTAAAACGGAGGTCCGATAAAAAACTGAAAAACTGTCGTACTCTCGCCCGGTCGAGGTTTAAACGGAAAACCCCACTCAAAACGAAGCGGACCGATCGGCGAAAACCAGCGAAGACCAAACCCCGCATCCGTTCGCAGCGTAAAGGGCTCTGATTCTGTACCTGGAAAATTCAAAAATGAATTCCCGGCATCATAGAACACCACTGTCTTCAAGCCGGCCTCTTTAATCAGAGGATATTCGAGCTCAAATAATCCGAGCATCTGGACTTTGCCCCCGACGGGCACTCTCGATCCAGTAGAGGTCACACGTGTGGGGCCGATCGAAAAAAAGTCATACCCCTTGAGGTTGTTCGGTCCACCCAAAAAGTATCTTTCTGCATTGGGTACATCGCGATCACCCGCTTGAAAGAGCCTTCCAAACTCAATGCTGTTCCTAAACACGAGGTCGCCAACCAGTCGTCGATAATAGCGATTATTAAACGCCAGCTTGAAGAACTGCTTATCCCCCCCAAGAACGGCGACCCCTGCCGTTTCAAGAGAGGCGCTTTGGTAATTTCCAGCAGTGGTCTCAAAGCGATTATTGCGAAGGTCACGCACATAAGAAAAGACGACGCTCGAGAGCACGCCATCATCCGTACTGGTATCGATCTCTGGATCCCTCACCTGCGTGATCCTAAGTCCTTCGTTTTTATAGGTCACAAAAAACTGAGAGTAATCCGTGAGCCAATGCCCTGCTCGGAGGTCAAACCCGAGCTTTCGGGTGAGGTAGCGATTTGGGATTGGAAAGTTAATGGCAAAAATATCAAATCCAGCCGACCAGCGGGTGTCAAAAGCGTAGGGATCTGTGAAGCCTAAGTTCACGCTTCGTGTCAGGCGGTCTGCCGAGTAGTTTGCAGAAAGACTAATCGACTGGCCACGTCCCGCCATGTTGATTTCGGACACCTGGGTCGTGAAAAAGAATTTCTGAACGGTTCCATAACCAGCACCCAGGGTGATCGTGCCGGTGGAGCGCTCTTTAATCGAAATCTCCACATCCAAAACATCGGGCTGATCTTTTTTGGGCTGTGTGTTGAACAGGACTTCGCCAGGCGCAAAAAACCCGAGGCGCTCGACATTTTCTCGCGAGATCCTCAACTTTGAGCCGCTATAGAGCTCACCTTCGATCACTCTCAACTCACGACGAATCACCTTGTCGTGAGTTTTAGTGTTCCCGCTGATTCGAATCTCCCCGAAGTAAACGGGATTTCCCTTTTCAAAAGAGTAGTCGATGTCAACCGTTCGGGTCTCATCTTGGATCGCCATTCGAGGGATGACGTTCACAAAGGCGTAACCAAGATCCTGATACTTTTCGGTGAGCCTCTGAATGTCCGAATTTCTTTTCGAAATACTGAACTTCTCACCAGAAGCGAGAGTGAGACCATCGGCGAGCTCAGACTTCTCAAAGAGCAGATCGCCCGAAAATTCGGTGCTGCCCATGGAGTACTGCTCTCCCTCATCCACATAGATGGAGATGTAAAGCCATCGCTTATCTTCACTCACAGTGACGATGGGGCTTTCGTACTTAAACTTGACGTAACCGTGCTCCAAGTACCAATAGGTCAAGCGCTGCAAATCTTGCTTGAAGCCCATCTCTTTGAAACTACTGGAGGCGCCTCCGCCCGAGAACGTTCCTCCTTCGCGTGTCTCCTGAAGGACATTCTTGAGTTCTCGATCCGTAAAACGCTTGTTATTCAAAAATGAGATTTTCTTAATCTCAATCTTATCGAAGTCCTCAACGCGAAAGACCAATTTTACTTCATCAGCCTTAATCGGCTGAATCGAGTGAGAAATTCGGGCTAAGTAATAGCCCTTGTCTTCGTAATGTTTTTGTAGAGCGGCGATGTCTTCTTTGACTTTATTGACATTCAGGATGGACCACTCTTTGAGTTTAATGACTTCTCGAAGGTCCTCGGTTTTGATCTGTTCGTTGCCAGCAAATTCGATCTCCGCAATCACTGGCAGCTCTTTCACAAGAACTTGTACCGAAACGCCTCCTGCTTCGGCGTCCTGAGAAAAGATCGAGATATCCTCAAAAAAGCCCATCGCGAAAACGCTCTCGATATCTTTGCGTACCGATTCGGCAGAGAGCTTCTTGCCCACTTGCGAAGTGAGCTTAGCGATCACTGCGTCTTTTTCGATCCGCTTGAGGCCGTCGACTTGAACTTTGAGGATGGTCTTACCCCAATCCGTGGAGGGGACTGAGGGAGCCGCAAACGCACCGATACCCACTAGGGCCCCGAGAAGACTCAGGGCAAAGCGGACCATTCTTGGATGCGTCGTGGCGAGCCCAATCACAAGCCCCTATGTCTAGGGGCCGAGGGGGGGAAAATCAACCGACAAACACTCCATCTTTCATAGTCATAACGCGATGCATTCTTTTTGCGAGCTCAAGGTCGTGCGTCACCATCAAGACCGAAACCCCGGTGGCTCGATTGAGCTTGGCCAGAAGCTCCACGACCAGCGAGGAGTTGGCAGAGTCCAGATTACCGGTCATCTCATCTGCCAAAAGGAGCTTGGGGCGCAGAATGACGGAACGGGCAATGGCCACCCTTTGCTGCTCCCCCCCCGAAAGCTCGGAGGGACGATGCTGGAGGCGATGCCCCAGACCGACAAATTGGAGGAGCTCCTTGGCCTGGGCCTCTGCAGGCCCCTTCGAGTAGCCCGCAATCAGTGCAGGCAACATGACATTCTCCACGGCTGTAAACTCAGGGAGGAGGTAGTGAAATTGAAAAATAAAACCCAACGAACGGTTCCTAAATTGGGCGAGATCTTTCTCACTCAATGAAAACAGATCCTTTCGCTCCGTTCCTTTCTCTCCTCCAAAGTAAACCCTTCCCTCCGTCGGGGGTTCTAAGGTCCCTATAATATGCAGCAGGGTGCTCTTGCCGACCCCCGACGCCCCCGTAATCGCAACCATCTCACCCGGCTGAATGCTAAAGTCGACGCCGCGGATCACAGGGATTTGGACTCCCTCTTTTTTGAAAACTTTTTTGATTCCCCGGGCTTCTAAAATGGGCTCACTCATCTCGAATCCCCTCCAGGGGTGCCCGCCTGGCCAAGCGCCAGGCAGGATAAACCGTGGCCAAAAGACAAAGACCTAGAGCCACAACTAAAATCCCAACAAACTCTCCCCAACGAGTCACAACCGGAAGAAATCCGATGTAATAAATGTCCGCAGGAAGTTCGATTAACCGGCTTTTCTCAATCAATTGATTGAGTCCCAAACCGAGCACACCGCCCAAGAGCGCGCCAATCAAACCGATCCCTGCCCCAATCCAAAAAAAAAGCTGAAAGCTTTGCCTAGGTGCAAGACCCATTGCCTTGAGAATTGCGATCTCTCGAGTCTTATCGTGCATGAGCATCATGAGCGTGCTGACCACATTAAAGGCGGCAACCAGAACAATCACCGTGAGAATGACTGAGATCACGGCCTTCTCAAGCTGAATGGCATAAAAGAGATTTCGATTGAGCTGGCCCCAGTCCTTGGCCTTAAAAGGGTAGCCGAAACTCTCGGCCAGTCGTACTGAGGCAATCTGAGTGTCCGCTCCCGGGGCTAATTTGATCTTGATCGATGAGACCTTACCCGGAGCCTCCAGCATCACCTGCACATCACTCAGATGGGCAAAGACAAACTTGGAATCATATTCGTACATCCCCATTTTGATCATTCCGCTGACTCGCACACTGATCACTTTGGAGCTCGACCCTGAATCGATATCCCCAGCCGAGAACGGAATGACTAGGCGTATCTCATCCCCCGTTTTTGCCCCGATTCGTGCAGCTAGTGCCTCTCCCAATGCGACTTGAGGAAGCTCCCCGGCAGCAACCCGCTCCGGCAGTGCGCCAGCAACCAGTCGCTCATGAGCCCGAGTGACCTGCGAGGCTCGCTTCCAATCCACGCCTTCAAGGGCGGCCCCTGCTACTGAGCCCGGGCCAGAGACCATGAGCTCCATGTAGAGCGAGGGGGTGAGAGCCTGAGTCTCAGGCACGATCTGCCGCACTCGCGACTCCACCCGATCGGCGTCAGAAAAGGGCTCGCCCCGGGAATAGAGAATCAAATCTCCGTTCATGCCGGTGATGACCCTTTGAAGCTCCCCCTCAAAGCCGTTAATCACGCTGGTGACCACGGTGAGCGCCAAAACTCCAAGAGCCACACCAGCTACCGATACCCACGCAATCAGGGAAACGAAGGCGTCAGAGGACTTCGAAAGCATGAACTTTCGAGCCAGAAGGCGAACGACTGCAGAGTCTCGGGACATGGCCGTTATTTTGCCACAGGACGCATCTGCGGGAACAGGATCACATCGCGAATACTCGGAGAATCTGTAAAGAACATGACCATTCGGTCGATGCCAATTCCTTGACCCGCTGTCGGAGGCAGGCCGTACTCGAGCGCAGTGACATAATCCTCGTCCATGTCGCAGGCCTCGTCGTTACCCGCATCCTTAGCCGCCACTTGCGCCAGGAATCGATTGCGTTGGTCTTCGGGGTCATTGAGCTCCGAGAAGGCGTTCGCCATCTCTCGTCCGTAAACATAGAGCTCAAAGCGGTCCACCACCCAAGGATCAGAATCGCTCTGACGAGACAGTGGGGAGACATCAAGCGGGTAATGGGTCACGAATGTGGGCTGAATGAGGTGCTTCTCCACTTGCTCATCAAAGATCGCCATCAAAAGGCCACCCGTGGTCTCTTTGGGGTTCATCGAAACGCCAAACTTTTCGCCGTAAGCCAAAAGGGTTGCCCGATCCCTCAGCTTGGAGCGATCAGCAAAACTTCCAAAACTGGACCACTTCATCACGGCATCCTCAACCGAGATTCGAGTCCACGGCTTTCCGAGCTCGATCGGTGTGCCCTGATAGGTCACCGTAGTCGTCCCCAGCACGTTCTCCCCGACCCTTCGAAACAGCTTCTCAGTAAAATCCATCAGGTCTTCGTAAGTGGCGTACGCCTGATAGAACTCGAGCATGGTGAACTCGGGGTTGTGCTTGATCGAGATCCCCTCGTTCCTAAAGTTTCGATTGATCTCAAAAACACGATCAAATCCACCAACCACCAGACGCTTGAGATAAAGCTCAGGAGCAATTCTCAAAAAAAGCTGCATATCGAGCGTATTGTGATGGGTCACAAAAGGACGCGCGGTAGCGCCCCCTGCCACCGGATGCATCATGGGAGTTTCAACTTCGAGAAACCCATGCTCGTTAAAGTACCTTCTGACCTCTTCGATAATCTTTGTGCGCTTCTTGAATGTCTCGCGCGAGGCCTCGGTCATGATCAAATCCACGTAGCGCTGGCGGTAGCGCATCTCCACGTCCGTGATGCCGTGAAATTTTTCAGGCAGGGGTCGCAGGGACTTCGTCAGTAAGACAAGCTTCTCGAGATCGATCGACAGCTCGTTGGTCTTGGTCTTAAAGAGAGTGCCCTCTCCAAAGACAATATCGCCCACGTCCATTTCGCGGTACTTGGCAAAAACCTCGTCGCCCAGTTTATTCTTTTGAACAAAGAGCTGAATCTTGCCGGACCGATCGCGAAGCTGCAAAAAAGCGGCTTTACCGAAATCACGGATCGCCATGATTCGGCCTGCCACCGACGCTTTGACTGCTAGCGGTTCGAGCTGCTCCTTGAACTTCTCATCAAACTCTCGATGAAGCTCAGAGGCCAGACTCTTGGGGTCGAGCCCATTCTTAAAGGCTACTTTTTCGGATGCCCTCAGTCTTCCCAGCTTTTCGTAACGGACACGGACCTGCTCCTGCAGGTCGGCGAGTTCTAGCCCCGTGCTTTGCGACTGTTCGGACATGTGGGTTACCCTCTAGTGTTCCAGAAACCGTTCGGCGTCGATCGCAGCCATGCAGCCCGTGCCAGCCGCAGTGACTGCCTGACGGTAAACGTGGTCGGCCACATCCCCTGCGGCAAAAACTCCTGGAATATTCGTTGTCGTAGTTCCGGGCACCACGTTGAGATAGCCCGCTTCGTTCATCTCTAAGGTGCCCTTGAAAAGAGAAGTATTGGGCTGGTGGCCGATGGCAACAAAAACTCCCTGCAGAGCCATTTCGCTCACAGCGCCCGTCTTGAAGTTCTTGACGCGGATGCCAGTGACTTCTTTTTCACCTAAAATCTCTTCAATCCCTGAGTCGAGCAAGAACTTGATCTTGGGATTAGCCTTAGCCTTGTCGATCATGATCTTGCTCGCTTTGAACGTGTCACGCCGATGAATCAAGGTAACGGTCTTGGCAAAACGAGTCAGAAAGGTCGCTTCTTCCATGGCCGTGTCGCCACCACCTACCACCGCGATATCGAGGTTCCTAAAAAAGAACCCATCACACGTGGCACAGGAAGAAACTCCTTTGCCCATGAGCTTCTTCTCGGAGGGTAGGCCTAACCACTTTGCGGACGCGCCTGTAGCAATAATCAGGGTCTGAGTTTTGACCGTGCTTCCATTCGAAAATTCGAGAGTGAACGGACGCTGGGCTAGATCCACCCGTTTGACGTAGCCAGTAACAAAGCGGCCTCCGAACCGTTCCGCCTGTTTGCGAAAACGATCCATGAGCTCTGGGCCCATGACCCCTTCTGCAAATCCTGGGTAGTTCTCGACGTCACTCGTGATCGTGAGCTGCCCTCCGGGCTGATCCCCCTCAATGACTAAAGGCTTGAGGTTTGCTCGGGCAGAATAAATCGCGGACGTAAGCCCTGCCGGGCCTGTGCCGATAATTGTGACGGCTTCAACTCCAGACTGAGCGCTGGACATGGTAGGACTTAGGAGCGGCGAGAGAGCAGTTCTTGCTTCTCGAGATCCGCATCGGTCACGGTGATGGCGTTAGCGCTGTCATCAGGAAGAGTCTTCAGCACTTTTTCGATTTCGTCGTGACTCACCTGACCGCGGGTGAGATTTCTCTCGACCATGCGGACATCAAACTTCTTTTCATTCGTAGAATCATGAAGGAGTGGCATGCGGGGGTTCTAAACTCCCTGCCGACTCGGTGTCAATGGTTCTAGCGGCTAATGCCAGGTCTTCGGATTCTCATCGTCTTCTGGGTCGGACTTCTCTGAAGACTTCACGAGCTTGAGATGGCGCGATTTTGGACGGGACCCACGCCCCTTGGCGCTCCCCCCACCCGCTTGTTGGCGCTGCCAGATCAGCCACCAGCCCCGCCCATAGAGATAGACAAATCCGGCAAGCATTCCGCCCAGATGCGCCACACTGCTCAGCGCGCCCCCAGGCGAGAAAACTCCCGTCATGAACTCGACTCCAGCGAGCACCCAGATAAAGTGCCTGGCCTTCATCGGAAAAAGCATCATGAACAAAAGCACTCGGTCGCCAAAGACCAGGCCATAAGCCAAGAGCAGGCCATAGATCCCGCCCGAAGCCCCTACCATCGGGGCGTTGCCCCCCCAAAACAGGGCTTGGAGCAAGAGGTAGGCAAGGCCCGCAACTCCGACACAAAAACCATAGAACAAAAGGAAACGTCGCCTTCCCCAAAGGGACTCGAGCTCGGAGCCAATAAAGACGAGCATCAAGAGATTCAGCACCAGATGAGAAACATCCGCGTGCAGAAAACTATAGGTGAGAAGCTGCCAGAGGTAGCCCTCATTGACGGCTAGCGACGGCACTAACCCCAACCCTGAGAGCAGATTGGCTCCAAAAAACTGGTCGGCCGACTTTTGAACAACAAAAGCAACGAGGCAGGCGATTGATAGTCCTTTGATCGTAGGAGTAATCCTGAGAGCGATCATTTTACGTTCTTCTCCATGAGCTCGATCAGGACTCCTCCAGCGCTCTTAGGGTGAACAAAATTCACACGCATCCCATGGGCACCGGACCTCGGAGCGGGATAAATCCACTGAAGACCCGCATCCGCCAGTTTTTTCTGCAGAGAATCTAAGTGTCCCTGTTCCACCTCAAAAGAAAGGTGGTGAACACCGGGCCCTTTTTTTTCTAGGAATTTGGCCACGGTTCCCTGAGGGTCGATCACTTCTAAGAGCTCCACCTGAGTGGTCGTGGGAGTCAGCGGAACAAAGTGCGTTCGCACTCCTTGCTCAGGGACATCCTCTACGTGAGTCTTTGAAAAACCCAAGAGCTCCAACGTTCGGGTGAGCCCAGCAGGGTCCTGAACTGCAATTCCAATATGATTGAGTGAGATCTTCACGGGGAAGGGATACCCCTAAAAAGGGACGAGGACCACTACCTCCTGTTGCTGTACCCTTTGTCGCTCCCCTCTCTCGAACGAGCGACTTCGGCAGTCGGTAGCGGTCCTCAGTCAAGTTGCCTGAGCCCTGAGTACCCACCAAAGTCCTCTTGGCCAGACACTCAACCTATCGGGATCCGAGCCCCAAACTTGAGAGTTGAACTTCAAATATTTTTATGCGCGGTGCGCAACGAAGACCGTTTGAAAGACCCGATCCCCAAAAAGAGACTTAAGCTTGTTTTCAAACCATTGAATCTCCTCGGCTTTCAAAAACAGAACATAAGTCGTCACCATGAAGGCACCGAACCAAAAAAGATTCATCAAAAGCGCAATGGAGAGATGAAATCCGACACCAAAAAGGAGCGTGACGCGCCGCATTTTTGGATTCCAGATGAGCGCTGCAAAATAGATTTCCCAAAAGAGCGTCAAATAGACCGAAATCACTAAGAGCAGTGGAAACTGCGAGACCCACGTGAAGTCAAAGCGAGACAGCTGCGGGTTGGCAAGGACGTTCCAGAGAGACTCCCCCTTCCACCAAGTCACCCCTTTGAGCTTTTCGAGGCCTGAGTAAGCATAAACGATACAGAGCTGAATCTGCGCTAGACGAAACGCAACACTGCTCAGCCAACCCCCCGGGGTGTTTTTCTTGCTGCGCTCATTGCCGATACAAAAATAGAAAAGAAAAAAGATGAAGAGCAGGTCCACTCCATAGACGGCACCGATATTGGCGTGAACAAACGAAACATGAAGCACAAAGACAAGAATCGAAAGAACCCGAGCCCACACACCTAACGCAAGAAGGACTAGCCCCACTACGAAAGCAAAGTGCAGACCCGAAATTGCAGCCTCTGAACTCAGCCACTGCATAACGGACCAGCGATAAGACATGGTGGCAAAAGCGCTCGGGTCGGAGATGGGCAGACCCCGAGTGACGGAGAAGAACTCCTCCAGGTAGAGATGACGAGCGGTATACGTGCCGACCATGAGGGAGCACATGGCAAAGCGAAGCCAGTACCAATTTCGGGGTGCAAAAGACTCAAACCAAAACTGATTCCAACTCTTGAGCGCGTTCATCCGGCTTCTCCGCTAGCCGCACAGCTCACTTCGCCCATAAAGGTTCTCTTCAACACCTGATCAAATCCTAGCTTGGCACGTCCTGCCTGGACTTCGAGCAAATCGGGCATGCCGTAGACCACTTTCCAGATCCGAATGTTTTGAGCTGACCTGCTTTTGGAGCATAGAAATCTCGCCACATCGCCGACTGGCATCTTCTCGTGTTTGATCACAAAATGAGTGAGAGCCACGCTCCTCCAGGGCACCTCCGCAGGGGGCCAATAGTCGTGGCCAAGAGTTTCGCCCGAACTCGATACCGACTCGTACTCCAGACGCATGGGAGGACCCGGGTCCGGAGCAAAGAATCCCCAGGGCGTCGCCAGCTCAAAGAAATGGGCGTAGGGCTCCAAAATGGGGCGAAGCTTCTCACCCAGGTAGGTTGCTCGGTTGGGCGTAATCAAAATCGCAACCAAATGAACACTCAGCCAAGCGCTAATTCCAAACTTCCAGAGCTTCGATGAAAGTGGACCCACTTCCCCATTTTGCAACGTGCGCGACGATCCTCGAAACAAAAAAGCCCAGGACACTCAAGTCCTGGGCTTCTTGCGAATTCAAAGTGAGAGCCTATGAAGAATTTAGAAACCAAATCCTCCGCCGACTCCTCCACTAAAGCCAAATCCTCCACCGGCTGCTCCACCAAAACCCCCGCCGGTCGTCGCGCTCATTTGGAGCTGATACGCCCTCATCTGGGCCTCGGCAATTTGCTGCTGAGAGATCATCAAGTCAGCTTGCATTTGCTGCGCACGCTGAGCGCGTGCCAGCTGAGCTTGCATCTGAGCCTGCAACCAAGCCTGGTACTGGCCATTGGGATCGCCAAAGCCGCCAGCCATTCCCCCGGCCATTCCTCCAGCCATGCCGCCTGCGAAACCCCCGGCAAAACCGCCTGCGGGGGCTGGAATTCCGCCCGCACCTAAACCTCCGGGATAGCCCATCGCATAGCCGCCGGCGGTACCCATCCCACCCGGATAGCCACCGAAGCCTGGGCCACCAAAGCCGCCCGCGGGGTACGCCACCGTGGAGCCGCCCCAAGTGCCGGGAGCGCCACCAAAACCAGGACCCGCGAATCCGCCAGCAAAGCCTGCCGCGCCGCCCATCCCACCTGGATAGCCGCCAAATCCAGGGCCGCCAAAACCTCCAGGGTAGCCGCCAGCAAAGCCGATTGCTCCGCCGATGCCGCCCGGATAACCCCCAAATCCAGGGCCACCAAAACCTCCAGGGTAGCCGCCAGCAAAGCCGATTGCTCCGCCGATGCCGCCCGGATAACCCCCAAATCCAGGGCCACCAAA
>Ga0169931_10003677_pt1 | contig 24224 bp, 22 predicted proteins | sample Kivu_15m_20L_FD_129675 | JGI IMG/M metagenome (GOLD analysis project Ga0169931, IMG submission 129675) | Freshwater microbial communities from Lake Kivu, Western Province, Rwanda to study Microbial Dark Matter (Phase II) - Kivu_15m_20L... | ecosystem: Environmental > Aquatic > Freshwater > Lake...
ATGGCAAGGCAGTTGCTGAGATTGTAAAAATTGAAATTTCAGGTGATGAAAAGACGATTGAAGAGTGGCTCGGCTCAGATCTATCAAAAGCTTTCGATGGTGTTGAAATTCAGTGGGTTGATCAAGCGGTAAATGATGGAGAAACCGGACTTGTAGCTGTTCACCTAGCAACGCTTAATGGCGTTGTACGCTTGGATTAATTCTTACAAAGCTTGAAGCTTTAAAGCATCGCCGCCCTAGCTCAGTCGGTAGAGCGTCGCTCTCGTAAAGCGAAGGTCGTGGGTTCGATTCCCGCGGGCGGCTCGAACACTTTAACCCCATTCCTAATGCAAATCTCCTCAACTAATCCTGGTAGGTATTCTTGCAGAGATATTTTCCAGTGATTCATAACGTCCAGTCCAAGATTTTGAAGTTTGAAATTAATGAGCTGCTCAGATTTCGGGCGACTTGCAAAGTAAGTTTTTTCAAAAAACTCACTATTTACCGAATTGACCTTGATCTCTGGTCCAAAATACCGTGCAATTTCTTGGGCCACCTCATATCTACTCGCGCTTCCATGACAAACTTGATGATAGAGACCTGGCGGGGCTGAGTCGATAATTTGGACTAAACCTCGAGCAAAATCGCGAGTGTAAGTTGGGGTTCCATATTTGTCATCCACAGCATGAATTACTTTACTTGAATCCAATATTATTTGCCTAACAATCAATGAAACAAACTTGTGGTCCTTTATCCCCCCCCCCATCATCCAACCTGCTCTTACTACAAAACCATTATCGTATGTCGAAACTAAACTTTCAGAAAACATCTTTGACTTCCCATAAATTGATAAAGGATTGGGAGTCGAATACTCAGTGTATTCTCTCAATAAGCCGTCAAAAATGCCCGCTGTCGATATAAAAACATATGGAATTCCTAATTTTCTGGCTTCACTTAGTGTAACTTCGCACGAAAGGACATTATCCCGCCATGCAATTGATGGGTTTGATTCACAAAACTCCAAACTTGTTTGCGCCGCTAAATTGATTACCATGTCGGGCCGAAAACTTTTACATACTTTTTTGACTTGAGCTAAGTTTGCGCCGTCACAAAGTTGAATCGAACCATTAACATTCTTTAGATCAGTAGCAAAGACTTCATGACTAACGGAGAAAACATCTACTACGTCCCTTCCAAGCATTCCGCCTGCACCAAAGATTAAGACTCTCGATTTTGACATGAAGGGAGTATAGTGCTGGGCATGAAGAAAGTGGAGGAAAAACCAAAATTCCCAATGATTATTTTCGATGAACTTTCCGCTCGTTCAACTCTAATGAAATTCTGAGCTCTTGCAAGAATCTAATTCAAACAAGTTATTCAGAAATTAATATTCTTAGGTTTTATGGATCTTCTTAAAAACTAAACGTAAGAAAATAGCCTTCAAACCATAGTTCCAATAACTAGAATTCAATAGTCTACTATAGACACGCACCAATTCTAGTTTCAACTTCGTGTAAATCATTAAGCTGATTACTTTCGATGCATAGAAATTTGCACCAAGGAATATCCAAATCTTAACCGTAGGTTTTCCTAATCCTATCGAGTAAGCTCTCCTTTCCATTAATCTTTTTAACAAGTCTGAACTAACGAGTCTTGACGCTCTAATGAAATTGAAGAACTCAATATCATTCTTTCTGTTTCGGCCGGGATGATTTAGAGATGAAGAAAATGCGTCGGCCGGTCGACCTCGAACTGCGACGCTCTTCTCAGTATATAAGACTTGTCCCTTTTCCAGAATCATTGTAAAGGCAACCATGTTTTCTTCGGATGTATAGACATCAAGAGAATCTTCAAGTTCGGATGGCACAAGGTATTTTGAAGTGAATCCGTCAACGGCGTCAATTGCTTCTTTTTTAAAAAAGACAGAAGACCAATTCAATGAGAGTCTGGATTGATTAGCTGGTGGCGCAAAGAGTCGAAATAGCGACTCTCCTGAAGCAATAAACCATTCATCTCGAGAATTTACCGGCTTACCAATTACTTCCAAATCAGCACCTTGAAACATTGGTTGAGCTTCCGCACCAACAGGAACCTCACATAGAGAATTACCGAACGATAGAACCAGTGAAGAATTGAGAGAGATCATACTCTGCAATTCACCAAGAAAAGAGCTCTCTAAAAAAAAATCATCATGCTGTAAAAAAACACACCAAATTCCATTTGCGTTATTCAAAAGAAACTTTTGGTTTCCCAAAACACCAAGGTTTTTCTTTTGTCGAAAGAAACGGATTGCTTCGACATCCCTCGAAGAGAGAACTTTTTGTAGTTCAACCTGGAGATTGATTGGAGAGCAGTCGTCTGAAACTAGAATTTCATAATCTGTGAAGTCCTGTTTAAGGACAGAAAAGATTGCTCGCGCAAGCAATTCAACGTTGTTGAACGCAGGAATCAGTATTGAAAAGAACGGCACGGCGATGAATATACAGCAAATTCTCATCATGAAGTATGTATTGCGGCTAAAATTGTCCTAGTAGAAAAGGTAAGAATCAAATTGAATATTTTTGGGATTTAACGCAATTATAGAAGAGAACATTCAAACTTTAGGTTCCACCCTTTACTTCCTTGTTGAATTATGAATCTTAAGTGCTTTCTTGAAATACCCAGCAGCTCATTCAATAGTGGGAGAACCTGATGGAGCAAAGTATGAATGAAGTAAGATTGAGTCGTGCATGAATGCAGTCGAACCCTGATTGTGGGTGGGGACGGTCTAATTGGGCGAAGCCTAAGATCATTTTTTGGTAATTTCGAATGCTCGTGTAGGTTTGAATATACTTCTAGAAGAGTCGAGACCTCAGACCTAAAATTGGACCTTACTAGATTGAAAGAAACAAAAGTAACTTTCGGAAACTACGAAGCCATCGTCCTCTTAGCGGGAATGACACAAGTTGCAAATATCAATGAAAATCTAGGATTGAGCTGGCAAACTAATGTTGAAGCATATCAACAATTACTTTTGGAACTAAGCCCAAATCAAAGAATAATCTTTGTCTCGTCAAATAGAGTTTTCGCAAATTCACGGAGGTTTCATGAAGAAATCGACCAAGTAAATCCTTCTCCTCTCAGCGCTTACGGACAACAAAAGGCCATAATTGAGACTCTTATAAGGCAATTGGATTTGAATGCAACAATACTTCGTTGTACAAAAATATTTAATCTTGAAAAGGGGTTCATTAGTGCATCGCGAGATGCATTAAGTCGAGGGGAGAAGATTACAGCGTATTCAAACTCATTCATTTCCCCATTGTCCATAAAACAAGTTGTTGAAGCAATTGAAAAGACTATATTTGATCCGTCTATCAGGGGGATTAAACATCTTTCCGCAAATTTCGAATGCAACTACTATGATCTAATCTCTTCCATTGCAATAAAGGAATTTGGGAGCGCTGAACTAGTAACTCCAATATTGAATCGAGAATTCGGTATTGGGCTTTATGATCGACTAAAAGTTAGTGCCGTTTTTGAAGGCATTTCGCATAATATATTGACTTTGGAAGATTTATTGTGTACCTAGTTCGGGACAAGCTATTTAAGGACATTTTTCAAGATGTTGAACGAAATGCAACTAATCATTCATAGGTTTTTGATAAGTGAAAAAGGTCTTTGTAGGTTTAGTCAAACCATCTGGGGTAGCGATCCTGAAATGACTTAGAGATAGTCGTTTTCGATTGCGTTAGTTTTTCGGTCCGAACAAGAAACGGGTCGGATTTCCCACTCTTCGACAAGAAGACTTCTTCAAAAGTTTCCTTTAGTTCCAAAGGCGAATTGTCTTGAATTGATAAATACTCGGGCAGAATGTTCTCGGCGAAATAGACTTGTGGATCGGCAGACATTTCGTGAAAACTTACCAGTGTTCTAACGTGATTAAAATTCTTGTAAAAGCGTTTAGGAATACAAATAGCGTTTGGCAAATATGTAAATGCACTATGCCCAATGGCATTTGTCCAGATTATTCTCTTTCCAAACAAACTCGCGAGCCATGTGGGACCACTTGTGGTCCCAACGAAGCCGAAACATGAGGCGATTAACGCCACATCCGCTCTTTCAGAACGTAAATGACTTGTAGAGTAGTTAAGAAATCTTGGCAACTTTGAAATTTTTTCAGGGATTTGCACTCGATCGCCGATGAAAACGACACCAATCCCAGAATCATTTGCTAACTCAATCATTTCTAGATAGTCAATTAAAGAAGCGTTACGTATACTTGAAGAAGTATTGCGGACATGAAGCACAATATATGGATAGTTATTAGCAGAATCTAATTCGTTTAGTATCTCCTGCGCATATAGTAGATCGTCGTCGGTTGTGGTAAGCAAGGGTTTGCCGGGACCCTGCATTTGATTCCATGCTAAAGAGACTTTTGTCGAATACTCATAGTTCAACCTTGCTTTCGCATCTTCATCAAAGTAGTTCATACTTTCAAATAATCGTGCCTTTGTAGTTCGAAGCATTTCGTGTTGCCAATCTGATACTTGGAGTATAGGAAAATACTCGCTCAAGTAGTTTTCGACCAAGTGAATATTTGCACATTTCGAATAAATCAAGTAGTATTTGTTGGAATCTAAACCTAAAATCAAAGCTTTAGCTCGAGTTCCACACGCTTCCGATATATGACCAATTGATCCCATGATGTCATTTCCGAGTATTCGAAATTCTTTGGGATTCAATGATCGCCGTTCGAGGGACTTCTGACATAATTCTCGAAATTCCTCGACTTTGCCGTCATGAATTAAAAGATTCTGCGATTCTGATTTAAGACTCCCACGATGATCATTCATTAGTTTTAACTCATTACGTAAATGATAGGCTAGATGCTGAACCCTGTTAAACCCCATTTTCTTTGCCAGGCGATAGATTAGAACACTTGACACCAGAATAGATCGAGTAATTGACAGGATTGACAATAGATTATTTATCAAGAGAAGCCCTCATAGTGGAGAAAGTTTCTTTAAAGAAGTTTTGCCAATGTCAACTAACATGTCCACCTCTTGATCTCGCATTCATGTTTAAAAAGCTTCTCGCTTTCATCCAGGGGATTTACTTATTGCGATTATGCCACTCAAAGAAAGTTATATCTGTTAACAAAGGAATTGACCACTGGAGAGATTTTAAAATCTTTCAGATTCAATGGGTTTTCCAATGGTTTCTGCTCCCCCCCCCGTTCAAACTTGTCTAGAAATGCCTCGAGTATCTCCTCCGAGCTATTTTCTCGAAGATAAAAAGGCCAGTTTTCGGGAATACTCTCAAAAAAACAAGCGTCTCCAAGAGAAATCTGATCAGGAAGAGTGAGTATTTTAGTCATTGATCTGTTTCTACTGATTAACTTTGGAAGTACTTGACAATTCTGAATTAATAGATATCGGCTTGAGCCGACTGCATTTGTCCAAAGTAATGGTTTACCAAAAAGTGATGCTACCATCTTTAAGCCACCTGTTGTAGCAACAACTCCATCACACATTGCCAAAATAGCAATGTCATTGCGTGCCGAACGGAAAGGACTTTGCGCATAGTTAATAAACATAGGATGATTTAAGAGAAATTCTTCGGTACACTTCTGGTCACCAAAGTAGATAACAGTCCAACCGTTATCCATCGCTTCTATTATTGTCGGAATGTAGTTAATGAAGTTACAATTCCTCGGATTTCTTGTTCCATCGTTTCTGTGGTGCAAGACAAGAATCTTTGTTTGATTCAAGATTCCCAATTTGCGCTTTAGTTGATTTTGATACTCTACATCTTGATTCGAAACAGTTAATAGGGGAGCCTCCACGCCAAATCGTTCAATCCAATCAGATTCTACTTTTGTGTGAAATGAGTATAGCGGATTAGCTTTACCTGATTCAATGACATAATGAATTCTCTCAAATCTGTGATTCTCAACAAACTCTTTACAGATGTAAATTAATTCATTAACTTTGGATGTTGGAAATAATTGCGAAAAATACCTAGACTGCAGATATTCGTTTGCGGTTTTGGAGTAAAATATGCGATAGCGATTAGGAATAATCCCGAGTTTAACAGCCTTGGCCCTTAGTCCGATTCCTGCGGCCATATGGCCAAAAAAAGCGGTTAGTTCATTTCCAATCAATAATGAATCCTGATCATTGATACTTCTGAATGTAAGGTCTGAATTACACCAATCTACGAATTCTGAGTGATACTTGCCAACGGGATGTTTGGAGTGGTCGTCCGGTCTGGCATGAGCGAAAGAAGGCACTCTAGAGTTTACGCCTATTTGCATAAACTGAAGCAAATGCATTAGCGCTGTAAGTCCCGCTAATCTGAAATTCTTTATAACGTCTAGTGCTAACCGAAGAAGATACATTCTTCCATGTCTTGCCATGGAATTCAGTTTAATACCTAAACCTGAAATTCGTTGTGCCAAAATGTTGCGCGACGTGTGTCTTGTGTCGTGACTCAAATTTTTGGTCTATTCCAATTAAAGGGTTTATAGTGATGTTGTGAAAGTCATTATTTCGATTAATAGTGATATCGGAACAAGTCTAGCTCTGGATTGGTTGGCCAAGGGAGACAGGGTGTCTGGAACTTACCGAACTTGGAACAGCAATTGTGATTCTTTAGTAGAGGCTGGTGCGGCTCTACATGAATTAGACCTACTTCACCTATCTCGTGAAGATGTATTCAAGGGGCAAATTGAAAATCTACGATCCTGGGACACGCTGGTGTGCGCTTCTGGAACATTAGATCCCATAGATCTTTTTGAAACAATTGACCCCAATGACTGGGTTGATTCTTTTTGGATAAATTTCACCTCTCAAGTATTTGTTATAAGTACTCTATTGAAATATCGCTCAATGAAATCAGAGTGTTCGATAATTATGTTTGCCGGCGGTGGAACGAATAATGCAACCGAGCGGTATTCTGCTTATACCGTTGCAAAAATAGCAACAATCAAATTTTGCGAACTACTAAATCATGAACAACCAGATTGTAGGGTTTGGGCACTTGGGCCTGGTTGGGTAGATACAAGAATTCATAATTCAACATTGAAAGCAGGTCTAAAGGCGGGAGACAATTACAATCGAACTGTTCTCAGAAAATATTCCGGTGATATGGTGAGTATGAACTCTGTAATTGATTGTGTTAACTGGGGATTATCTTGTGAGAAGGCGATAATCGGAGGTCGAAATATTTCTTTAGTTGGGGACAATTGGGGAAGTGATGATTTCGAGTCCGCTCTTAAGACAACTGTTGACGCGTTAAAGCTGAGGAGAAGAGGATTAGATTGAAAACCATCCAAATGAGAAATCAAAAACAATGAGAACCAAATGGAACTGAATTACAAAAGTGCTGCTCGAGTTCTTGTTGATGTTTTAAGAGGTTTTGGATGCAACACTTTTTTTGCGGTATCGGGTGGTGCGGCGCTCCATTTAATGCACGCGGTTCGAGAATGCCCAGAAGCACGTCTAATAACGGTAAATCATGAGCAAACTGTTGCAATGGCGGTGGATGCGTACAGTCGATTAACAGGAACCATGGCTGTAGGCATAGTTACTTCGGGTCCTGGGGCGACTAACTTAACCACAGGTGTGGCTGGCGCCTATTTCGATTCAATTCCATGCATTTTTATCACCGGCCAAGTAGCGACTTTTCGTCAATCGCATGGATTAGGAGTTAGACAATATGGATTCCAAGAAACAAGGATATCTGAAATGTTTAGGCCCATCACCAAATCAATTATTGAGATTCAAGACCTTAATTCTTTTGTCCAAGATTTAGAGAATGTAATTGGAGTTGCCACAAGAGGGCGCCCCGGCCCAATTGTAATTGACTTTCCGGATGATTTGCAGCGTCAAATAATTAAGGGGGCGAGAGATCAATATGACACAATAGAGCTCGTTGAAGACTCTTTCAGTCAAGAGGCAAATGATCTCAAGACAAAAATGCGTGGAATTGTTGAACTGTTGAAAGACTGCGAGCGTCCAATCATTGTCTGTGGTGCTGGAATAGCGAATGCGGGTAATCGTACAAGGAGCACCTTGCTAGAGATTTTAGATTCAATTTCAATTCCTGTTTGTTTAACTTGGGGCGCAAAAGATTTGGTTCCCAGCAATAGGAATTATCTTCTTGGAACTTTTGGGACACACGGCAATCGAAGCGCTAATATTGCAATTCAGAAAGCAGATCTTTTATTTGTTCTTGGCTCAAGGCTCGATACTAAAAGCACGGGATCTCCTCCCAGTACATTTGCTCCATCCGCAAAAAAAATACTTTGCGATATCGATGAAAAAGAGATTCTTAAGTTTGCAAGATTTGGTGTGAAAATCGATGAATATGTCAAAGTCGATTTTAGAACTCAGCTAGCGAGGGAGTTGTTAGGGTATTTCAAGGTCCTAAAGCAACATAACTGGAGCGATTGGATTGATAAATCTTCTAAGAAATCTCATGAAATACATGTTAGAGCATCCGAAGGCAACTTTGTAGAACCTTATGAATTCATTAGTAACTTATCTGCAAACGTCCCCGATAAAACACGATTAGTTGTGGATACAGGATGTACTATTGCATGGACTATGCAGGAATGGACGGTTTCCGAAGGGCACAGAATCTTTCATGACTTCAATAATACTTCAATGGGATGGTCTATTCCTGCTGCACTTGCTTCTGAATTAGTCGAGGATGACTATTCAACTATCTGCTTGATTGGTGATGGAAGTCTGATGATGGCCTTAAGTGACCTAGTAACTCTAAGGAAATACGGAAGAAAAGTTCTAGTAATTCTGATGAATAACTTTGGCCACAGCATGATCAGGCAAACCCAAGATCAATGGTTTAGAGGAACGTATGTTGGGTCTGATTCCGCAATCGATCTTGCTTTCCCTGACTTTGAGTTACTTGCGAAAAGCAGTGGCTTCAATTATGTTTGCTATGATGGTGCGTCCTCGACTCTTTCCAAGGATCAAATAGTAAACTACGTGCATAATTTTACGTTTCTTGAGGTGAAAATTGATCCTCTGGCGCGGGTAGTGCCTCAAAATAGATTTGGCAAACCGATTCATGAAATGGAACCTGAGATAAGGAATGAGGAGTTCAATGCTAGTTGAAGAGGTAACTGAGACTGAGATTTTCTTCCGTAAAGACTTAGTTCACTATATTCTTGAAAATCAGCACCAGCATTCATATTTGACTGATTGGTACAAAGAATGTAAGTCTCAACTTTCAGACAAAATGAAGAGCGCTGAAAACTATAGTTACTTGAATCTTGGAGAAATCGGGAGAATCTCTTTTCCTTATTACAAGATGGGCGCCGTTACAACAAATAATCTATTTGGAATTGATGAACTAATTATACTAGCTTTTTACCACAGTAAGTTCAGACAAAATAAACGATCTAGACTTCTTGACTTAGGCGCGAACGTAGGATTTCATACAATTGCCGCTGCAAAAACTGGCTATAAAGTCGATGCTTATGAACCTGACCCGGAACATTTTAGGCAATTGAACAAAAATATCACCAGCAATTCCTTGCAGACAGCGATTGACCCGTATGAAGTAGCAATCTCGACGAGGAATGGCGTTGAAGAATTTGTGCGTGTAGAAGGTAACTCCACTTCTTCGCATCTAGCTGGCTCGACAGGAAAAACTCCTTACGGGCCACTGAAGGTTTTTTCGGTCCCTACTGTATCGATTAATTCGGTACTGAATGGCGAGTATCAACTTGTCAAGATGGATGTAGAAGGTCATGAAGCGGCGCTTCTATCATGTCTAAGCCAGGGTGAAATCCTTAAGAGTCATTGGATTTTAGAAGTTGGTAGTAAGAATAGTGCATTTGAAATCTTCCAAAAAATCCAATCTTCCGATGCTAGAGCATACTCCCAAAAATGTAATTGGGAGAAAGTTGAGAAACTGGAGAATATGCCTACTCATTACTCAGAAGGTTCAGTCATAATATCTAAATCCGTGCCATTTGAACGGGATAAAGCATGATCCACTACCCAACCACTGAAGAATACAGAAATCGAATGATTGATCTATATTTGAAGACCGACCTCGACCAAGTCAGCACCATTATCGATATCATGAGACACACTTTTGAAAACGATGGCACCTTATATGTGTTGGGAAATGGCGGAAACTATTCGACAACCTCACATTTTGTAGCCGATATGACTATTGGTAATCTAATAAGAGGGAAGAAAGTTTTGCGGGTTGTAAATTTGTTCGACAATACTTCTAACTTAACGGCCGCTTCTAACGATGTCTCATTCATTGATTCAGCCGAATTACTTCTAAGATCTTATATGACTGCCAAAGACAGTATCTTGGTTTTGTCTGCATCGGGAGAATCTGAAAACTTGATTAGAGCTATTCAGTTCGCGAAGCAACTGCAATCAACAGTAATTTCAATCACTGGATTTTCAGGAGGAAAAATTGGTGAAATTGCTGATGTCAATATTCATATACCCTCGAAATCAGGCGACTATGGGCCGGTTGAAGACATTCAACTTTCGATCTGCCATATGTTAACCGAAGCTTGGAGGAGGTTATGATTTCTCGAAAAGCTATACAAATCCTAAGAAGAAAGACCCTTGCTCAGATTTCAGACCGAATTCAGTCTACTCAAGTAAAGGAGTGAGAAAGTGATTGCAATAATTGGAGTTAATTCCCTTTCAGGCTCCACTTTTGCAAAGCACGCCTTGGAGAGGGGGCATGAAGTAATTGGATTTGGCAGACAGGAAAATCCGGTACCGAATTTTACGGCGCACCTGAATTTGGATAGAGAAAATCTTGAGCAATTCACTTTTCTTAAGACGAATATCCTGCAGGATTATGATGTGATAGCGCGGGAAATCGCTGCCCGAAAGTGTGACATTGTGATCAATTTCGCAGCCCAAAGTATGGTTGCGCAGAGTTGGAATAGTCCCGAGGATTGGTATGAGGTTAACGTCAGTGCGTTTTCAAAGTTAGTTTCGTGCATAAGAAAAAGAAATGGAGTCTATTTACGAAAATTTGTGAATTTTTCGACTCCCGAAGTTTATGGATCAAGAGATGGTTTAATTATGGAGAATTGGAACTTCAACCCCACTACGCCGTATGCAATTTCACGAGCAGCTTCGGATTTTCATTTAAGAGCATTGGCTTCTAACTTCGACTTTCCAGTGATTTTTACTCGCACTGCTAATGTTTATGGCCCGCATCAAAAGCTCTATAGAGTAGTTCCAAAATTGATTACTCAAGCAATCAAAAAAGAGAAATTCCAGTTGCATGGAGGTGGAACTTCGCTTAGGTCATTTATCCACATCGACGATGTGACAAATGCACTCTTTATGATTGCCGAAAAAGGAGAAATTGGGAACACTTACCATATTTCAACGAACGAATTTATATCTATAGCTGATTTGACGAGGTTAATCTTAGACAGAATCGGCAGAGAATATGATGAATGTGTAGAAGTTGTCGAAGATCGACAAGGGAAGGATAGTGCGTACCTTTTAAATAGCGAGAAAATACGATCTGAATTAGACTGGAACGACAGTATTCCATTAAAGGACGGTCTTGACACGGTGATAAACTGGATTAAGCAAGATTGGAATACACTCAAAGATATAAACTTAGATTACGTGCATAGCCGATAACAAAGTGAGGGCGGGAATGCGAATTCTTGTAACCGGAGGTTGTGGTTATGTTGGAAGTCGTTTAGTTCCCAAACTTTTAGAAAGTGGTTACGAGGTAGTAGTAATTGATTCCCAGTGGTTTGGCAATTTTCTTCCAAATGCACAGAATCTTTTGGTAACCAAGAAAAATCTAAGAGATATCACTTTAGATGAATTAGAGGGTATAGATTCCGTAATCCACCTAGCGAATATTGCCAATGACCCATCAGTTGAATTGAATCCAACCTTATCATGGGAAACTAATGTTCTAGATTCAATGCATCTATTGGAGCTTTGCAAGAGAGCCGAAATCAAGGATTTTCTTTATGCCAGTTCGGGAAGTGTTTATGGAATCAAAGAAGAGGAAAAGGTTACAGAAGATTTAGATTTAGTCCCAGTTTCACTTTATAACAAAACTAAAATGATTGCTGAGCGAGTTGTTAAATCATACGAGGATCATTTCCGTTGTATCTCAATTCGACCAGCTACCGTGTGCGGGTTTTCCCCGCGAATGCGATTTGATGTTTTAATAAATATGTTCGTTTGGCAAGCCTTTAGCCGAGGAGAAATTCATATCTTGGGAGGAGATCAAATACGGCCCAACATACACATTGATGACTTAAGTAGGGTTTACATGCATTTCCTAATGCACAGAGATCTTCCAAGTGGTGCATACAATGCTGGTTTTGAGAATATTTCAGTTTTGGATGCAGCAAGATTGGTTGCTAACAAAATTCCCGCAAACGTTCTTGTATCTGAGTCTAATGACCCAAGATCTTATCGACAAGACTCAAGCAAACTCATTTCTACCGGATTTTCACCCGAGAAAAATGTTGAAATGGCAATCGCACAAATCAAGAATAAACTTGAAACTGGTACATTGACCGATGATGAACGTTGGTATACGGTGAAACGCATGAAAACGCTGAAAATCGGTGAAAAATGATTGGAAAAGAAATAGACCTCCTGCGTAAGTATCCGCGATCTCAGCGAAACTTACAAGAAAGGCTTGAGAAAAAGTCTGACAACGTCCGACATATTGCTCGCAAATTTGGTTTTGAATATTTTGATGGCGATAGAAACCACGGCTACGGAGGATTTAATTACAATCCAAGATATTGGAGTGAAGTAGTCCAAGACTTCATTAAAGAATACAGACTGAACAGTAATTCCTTGGTACTGGATGTTGGCTGTGCAAAGGGTTTTTTTTTGTACGATTTAATGTTAGCGGTGCCTGGAATTAGGGTGACAGGGGTAGATGTTTCCGAATACGCCGTCAGTAATGCTTTACCAGAAGTCAGGGAAAATCTCTCTGTGGGAAATGCGACTCAACTTGATTTTGCTGATTCTTCTTTTGACTTAGTTGTTTCAATCAACACCATCCATAATTTAGATAGGAAAGATTGTAAGAGTGCTTTGACGGAAATTGAGAGAGTAGCGAAGAGTCATGCTTTTATCACAGTTGACGCTTACAGAAATGACGAAGAGAAAGCACGCATGGAAGCATGGAATTTGACCGCCTTAACCATGATGTCCGACGCCGAATGGAAAAAATTCTTTGAAGAAGCTGGCTACACTGGGGACTTCTATTGGTTCATTCCTTAGAAAAACTTGAGACCCTTTTAAGTCTATACAGGGTTGCGTTCCAGATTCGCCACGTCGAATCAGAGATCGCTCGTCAATATAGTAAGGGGGAAATGCGTTGTCCAGTCCATTTATCTATAGGTCAGGAACTACCTAGCTCGCTAATTTCGCTGTTTCTACGTAAGAATGATTACGCAGTGAGCACTCATCGCGCTCACGCTCACTACATGGCTAAAGGCGGGGATATTTCTGCAATGATGGCTGAAATTTTTGGGAAATCAACTGGTTGCTCAAGAGGCCGTGGTGGGTCTATGCACTTATCAGACCCACAAGTAAATTTCGTTGGGTCTTCGGCAATCGTTGGGAATAGTATTCCAATAGGAGTCGGAATTGCATATGGAATTAAGGTTCGAAAAGAAGATTCTCGTTCGTACATTTTTCTTGGGGATGGAGCCACCGAAGAAGGAGTCTTTTACGAATCCGTGAATTTTGCAGTTTTGCATAATTTGCCAGCTATTTTTGTGTGTGAAAACAATTTCTATTCGGTCTACACGGGTTTAGAACCTAGACAACCCAAAGGCAGAAGATTGCATGAAGTAGTTAAAGCTATGGGTATGAGTAGTGTTTATTTGCCATTTGGAAATTTGGAATTCGCACTTAATGTAACTCAGGATTTACTTTCAACAAAGTCGGGAGGTCCTCTATTCATTGAAATTGATACATATAGATGGCTTGAGCATTGTGGGCCAAACTACGACGATAACCTGGAATATCGTCCTGCAAGAGAAAGAGAGAACTATTTGAAGTATGACTTTCTAGAAGAGCTGAAACAGCGAGTTTCACTACTTCATTACAATCACACTAGAGACCTAGAAGATATCGAAAAAGAAGTCATCAATCAAACAAGTGCATCTTTTAGCTTCGCGCGCAACTCACCCTTCCCGAGCTTAAAGGAAGTTAGGGGTGACTTTCATGAATTCTAGCGACAATAATCGAACAATAGCCCAAGTAATATGCAATTCTCAAAGACTGGTCATGCAAAAAAACCAAGAAACGTTGTTATTTGGGCTCGGTGTAAATGATCCAAAGAGAGTCTTCGGCACTACACAAAACCTTGTTGAAGAATTTGGAATTTCCAGAGTTTTTGAAACTCCTGCGGCGGAAAATAGCTCTCTTGGGATTGCTGTGGGTCTTGCTATCTCAGGGCACAAACCAATTGTTGTACACCAAAGACTAGATTTTTTTCTCCTAGCGATGGATCAACTGGTAAATGCTGCAGCAAAGTGGAGATATATGTTTGGCGATCAATATAACACAGCCATGATTATTCGGTTGATCGTGGGTAGGGGATGGGGACAAGGTCCAACGCATTCGCAAAACTTACATTCTTGGTTTGCGCATATTCCAAACATTCGTGTTTTCTTTCCCACTTTTGCTCAAGACTTCGAGACAATATTCAATAATGCATTTAATCAAAAATATCCTGTGATTATTATTGAGGATCGTTGGATTCATCAAAACGAAGTGAGTTCTAGCACAAATAGAAATGAAATTAAATTTGGGGCTGCTAGAGTAGTGCGCACGGGTATCGATGTAACTCTAATAGCTTTTGGTTTTAATACCCTACTTGGATTAAAAGTAGCTGATTTCTTTTTTAAGTACGGCGTTACGATAGAGTTAATTGATTTAGTATCTATTAAGCCCATTGACAAGAATTTGATTAATAATTCAATTAGAAAGACAAAGAGAGCAGTCATCGTTGACAGTGGCTTTGAGGTTGCGTCAATAGCAAATTATATTTCGGATTTTGTTAATCGTGACTTGTTTGGTGATTTGAAGGCCCCTATAAGGTGCATTTCTGCTCCGGATTTTCCTGAACCAACATCACATGGAGTAATCGCGGAAGCAAAGGTGAGTGCAGAAGTAATAGCAATTACAATTTCTGAATGTATAGATTCTAAGATCAAATTTGACTTTACAGAACTTTCTACACACTTAGTAGACGTTCCAGACGATTCCTTCAGAGGGCCTTTCTAAACTTATGCCATATTCTGAGTCATTTAGTGCGGCGGTTCTTACGGAGATTAACAAACCTCTGCGTATTGAGAAACTAAAGTTTCCATCCCTTGGCTGGGGACAAGTATTGGTCCAGGTGTCCTATAGTTCAATTTGTGCCAGTCAACTTTTTGAAATATCTGGTGGAAGAGGAGAGGATAAATACATCCCTCATTTGCTGGGCCACGAAGGTTATGGTGGAGTCGTTGATGTGGGGCCAGGAGTGTCACGATTTAAAATTGGTGACCCTGTAATTCTTACCTGGATTCAACAACCAGGAATTGATTGTGATCCTGTTGTATATGAAACTGAAGAAGGTGTAAAGATAAATTCTGGCAAAGTTAGCACATTTTCAGATTTTGCAGTTGTATCAGAAAGTAGATTATTTATTGCACCTTCTGGAATCTCTTCAAGATTTCTACCATTACTTGGCTGTGCCGCACTAACGGGAGCGGGCATGATCTTTGAATTGGAGAACCATTCAAACAGAAGCCTGGTTATAGGTGGAGGTGGGGTTGGTTTATTCGCTGTTCTTGCGCTCTCTAGAGTGAAAAACACAGAAGTCCATCTGGTGGAAACTAATGCAAAGAAGCGAGAGATTTTTCAGAGAATTGTCCCTGATGTAAAAGTTTATCCTAATTTGAGTGACTCTAAATTATTGGAAGAGTTAGAATTGAATGGGCTATTTTCAGAAGTATATGAGTGCACCGGAAATATAGATTCCCTTCAAAAAGCTTTTTCATTCGTATCATCAACAGGAACGATGATTTTTGCAACACACCCCCGAGATGAGGAACTCTTGTGGATTAATCCCCACGATCTGATAAAAGGAAAGAAGTTACTGGGTAGCTGGGGTGGTGGTTGCAGAGATACATCACGGAGAGACCAGGTGATAGATTTCTTCTGTAGCATTGTGGATATTCTTCCAAGAATCGTCTCTACACCATTTCAACTGTCTGAGATTAACTCCGCTATAGAATATGCACGTGGAGGTAATGTGAATAGAGTACTGTTGGAGTTAAAACCTTGAAAAATTCATATCAAAAGGTTCTAGTACATGGAAACTTCGAAATTCTACACACAGGGCATATTCGGCTTTTTGCTTTTTCTAAAGACATTGGAGACAAACTGGTAGTTGGTTTGTTGATTAGCGGGCTACAAGATCAAGAGATTGAGAGAAGGCTTTCCCAGTTAAATTCAAGTCCCTTTGTGGACGAAATTATCTGCTTTAGTGATGTTGAAGAATTGATACATTCAATAAAACCAGACGTCTTGGTAAAAGGTCGAGAATTTGTTGATCTAGAGAACGTTGAAGAGCAGATCATGTCTTCGTATGGTGGCAAAATTATATTCAGTTCAGGTGACAGCAATTTTGTTCAATCAAATTTCATCCCAAAAATTCTCACAAATGCTAATATCGTTTCTAATGTCATTAAATCATTCTGCGAAAGAAACAAAATTTCAACCGAATTACTTAACGTAACTATTGAGAAATTTAAAAAAATGAAAGTTCTCATTGTTGGAGATGTCATAGTAGATGAGTACATTGAATGTTCCCCAACTGGACTCTCGCAAGAGTCTGGTACTTTGGTTGCGCGCCCTATATGGACGAAACAATATCTTGGAGGTGCTGGAATAATTGCTGCGCATTGTGCAGCCTTAGGTGCATCAGCTACCCTATTAACAATTTTGGGTGAAGATGGTGAATCGGCGCAAGTTGTGGATAAGTGCCGTGACTTTAATGTAGAACTAATCGCCATAAAAGATAGGACACATCCAACGGTGTTGAAACAACGTTTCATAAACGGGAAGCAGATGCTTTTTAGATTGAACAGATTTAGGCAAGATGGAATAACAAAAGAAATCAGAAAAGAGATAAAGAGGAGATTTGAAGAGTCTGTGGGGTCATTCGACGCAGTAATATTTGCAGATTTTTCTTATGGAGTCTTTGACGTTGATGACGTGAATTCATTAGTTTCTTTGGCTTTAAAGCAAGGAGCTTTTGTCGCTGCAGATAGTCAAACTTCGTCACAGATCGGTAATTTATCTCGTTTTAAAGGATCAAACTTGATCTGTCCAACGGAGCGAGAGGCCCGTATGGAAGTGAGAGGTCAAGATGGATTAATCGTGCTATCACAAAAATTGCTAGAGCAAGTCGAAGCAGATTACATTTTCTTGAAACTAGGCGCAGATGGTCTATTGATTAATGGTGAAGAGTTAAGAACAGACCACATTCCTGCGCTCAATGATAACCCAGTGGATGTTTCCGGCGCCGGGGATTCCTTACTGGCGGCTGCTACTTTGTCATTCGCCTCAGGGGCAAATCCTTATGTATCTGCCTTGCTTGGAAACATGTCAGCAGCCCTTCAAGTTTCTAGATTAGGGAACACCCCAATAGCGGGTAGCACTTTGAAGGAAATTGTAGGTCAGTTGAATTGAGAGATGTTTTCCCGGGCAAATTGTAGGTCGTTTGCAGTTTCAATAGAAAGCCGTTGGCCCAAAAACTCCTGACCTGCTAGAAATCTTTTCGCAACAAGTTTTGGAATTATTGAAGTTACTATATCTGTACCGCAAAGTTCATCTCGATCAAATAAATCCAAATGGCGAGAGCGAAAGAGGTATAAGCCGGAATTTGAAAATATTTCGGTCGACGATTGATTCCGAAGTGAATCTAGAGAAGAAAGAGGGCTGCTAAAGAACTCTCGAATTGTCAAGCCATCACTTTCAAATTTTAAAATTGAACGAGCTTGCGAGGCGCCTCGCCGATGGAAAGCCATTAATGAATAATTCTTGAATTGTGTTTCAGACTCAATAAATGTAGTAAGTCCGGAAGTACTTAAAAGCAGGTCTCCGTGAATCACTAAGACATCATTGTGCACCTCTTCATGGACTGCAGCGACACTCCATCCAGTACCCATGTACTCTCTTTCCCACAAAAAATTCAACCTTAAACCTAGATTTGTCGTCTTTAGGGCATCAACAACTGAGAAAGCTTGGTAAGAACAATTGACAAAAATGTGATTCACCTGTTTCATATCTGAAACCTGTTTGACTAATCGAGTGACTATTTTCTCAGAACCAAGAGATAAGGCGGGTTTGGCAACATTATTTGTGAGATTCCTCATTCTACTTCCTCTACCAGCACAAAGAATCAGTACGTCAAACACTTTCTTGAAACCAACTTTCAACCTCTTCAAAACCATTGTTTGAAACAGAAAAAAAGGCATATCTAAGGGAATTACTTGAACCGGATTCGTTGATGTTGAACATATCCTCATTGGAGATAAGGATAGATTGACCTATGCCAGCCGAATTACTGCATTTTGCATCAGTGATTCTATCTCCAACAAAGACCGAAGAACTTAATGCGATGAGTTTTTTGGAAGCAAGTGACGTAATCATTTTGTTAGAGGGCTTGCGATAAGAACATTCGATTCTTAACCTTGGATTAGCAGCGTTAGCATGATGATGGCAAACTAGAAGAGCCGCTGCGCCAAACACGCGGCAAAGCCAAGCAACACGAAATATGTAAGTTAGAAGATCCCAAAATCTCACCTTTTCAGATCGGGCAAACAAAGATTGGTTGGTTACAAAAACCACTTTAGCACCGATTTCCACTTGAGTATCTTTGCAGTTTCGAAATCCTGAAAATGTACTTTTCAAAATTTGACCTGGTCCTTGATCTGGCCAAATCGTCCCATCAATATCTAAAAAAAGAATTTTCTGTGCATTAGGGGGTCCTATCAATCTTCTATTGAGGCTAATCTTGTTGAAATTAGGGAATATCCATAGATGTTTGTCTAGAAACCGATAAACTAACCACCTCACTCAGCGTATGCTATCAGGATTGTTAGTCATACGGAAATGTGGCAGACTTTTGCTAATGTGGAAAAAAATTCGAAAGCTCGGGAAGAAATCGGTCTTAGTTATCCCCACAGCTTTTGTATTGAGGATATTTTTTATCTGTATAGAATTTTTTTTCGATAAGAAAATACAAATTTATGAACTACCTAAACGCTTTGGCCATCTTTTAGTGGAGCCTGACATTTTTTTAGCTAAAGAAGCTAGAGTTACGGGCAAGAAGTTATTCTTCGCAGTACAAAGGAAAGACACTAGTAGCAAGGAACTACAGAAAGAATGGAGTCGATATTTTCATAGATTTCCCAATTCACTTTTGAAGTGTGTATTTCTATATGAAGTGTTTATTGGCAAAAAACGTTTTACTTTTGATTTAGTTAAGTCAATTCCTGAAGAGCTCCGAATTTTGGGAAACACTCCCCCGATTGCCTTTAGGTCATTAAGGGATGACAATAGTCTCCTTTCAATTAACAAGCACGGAAAGAGAATCGTATTTTTAGTTGTTCGGGACATCAACTATGATTTGGAAATCAATATAGATACAAAAGGACGGCATGCGCTTTACCGTAATTCTGATAGAGAGAGTTATTTACCCGCAATACGGCATCTAATATCGAGAAACTATTTTATAGTCAAAAGCAGGACGGGACCAAGTATCAACTATGATTTTCAAAATGAAAATTTCTTTGATTTAGGTGTCGTCAGAAATCCAGATGAATTTGAAACTCTTCAATTTAGGCTGGCGAAAGACGCAGAATTCTTTTTGTCAACTGATACCGGTGCGCTACATCTCGGTACTTTGTTTAGGAAACCTATCTATAGGTTGAATATAGCTTCTTTTGCAGCAGGCAATACCTATAGTTTGTTTCGCCTGATCCTTCTAAAATGCTTTCTAGATAGCAGAACACGACAACCTCTCAAGTTGGAGGATTTGATCACGCGAGGAATTCTAGATTTTAACCACCAAAAAGATTTTGAAACGAGGCAAGTAGAAGTATTGGATAACTCAAGTCAATCAATTCTTGATTTTGTAGAAGAAGTTATACGGGATAGAAATGGGGATTGGAAACCGAATGAGAATTCATCGATGATTTCAAATCAATTTCAGAAACTATGTGAAAAGTATGGTTATTCAAGGCACCATGGACTACTCTTTCCTAACTCATGGTCGGACGAAAATATCGAAAAGCTTTTGTAAGGGAGTAGCGAGTGCAAGAGTCTCAACAATTACGAAAAGCTAAAGTCAGACACCTTATTGTTTATCATATTGGTCGAACAGGAATTTCAATCTTGCGCACCAAAACTCTACAAAATCTGCTAGATAATCAGAGGAAGTACAAGTCGGCGTTACTTGAGATTGAGTTGATTAAAAAATATGGTCTTGAATCAAATTCGCCATTCGTAGAGTGTCATCGATTATCAAAATCGCAATTGACACAAGATATGTGGGTTGCGATTGCAAGTGGCTTCAAAAGAAATGGCACATTTGTTGAAATTGGAGCTGCTGATGGTGTTACGTTTAGTAACACCTTTATGCTGGAGAAGGTTCTTGGATGGCAAGGTGTTCTAGTTGAACCTTCAGCGTTTTGGTACGACAAATTGAATGAAAATAGAATTGCACATATAGATACCAGATGCTGTACAGGTGAGTCAGGTCGCGTAATAAAATTCTTAAACACTAGAGATCCGCTGCTCTCCTCAATTTCTACAAATAGATTTTCTGACTCGCACGCATCAGAAAGATTTCAAGGTGTGGAGAGCAGTGTCTTGTCAGTATCTTTGAATGATATATTTATTGAGTACAAACTACCCTCAGAAATAGACTACTTATCGATTGATACTGAGGGTAACGAGTTCGAAATACTTTCAAACTTTGACTTTAATAGATTCAAATTCAAATTTGCAACTATCGAAAACGGCTTTGATACTAAAAAAAGTTTGAAGATACAGAGTCTTCTTGAAATGCATGGGTATACAAAAGTGCATGATGACTTGTCAGAGTTTGATGACTTCTACATCAGGAATTCAAATGCTTAGAAAAGTGTTAGGATTTTACCTAAAGCAAGGGAAAGGAACAAATAGATTAAGAGGAATACTTCGATTCATAAGAAATTACCGATTCATTCTGCAATTCACACAAGAAGCGAGGGAATTTCAATTACTAGGCGGAAGTATAGATGAAATTTCGCCGTACCTTCATGAAAAAACAGATACGGCAGGAGTCAATTTTGGACAGTATTTTTTGCAAGACTTGTTAGTGGCACAAGAAGTTTATAGATTATCCCCACGCAATCATTTAGACGTTGGCTCAAGAGTAGATGGATTCATCGCTCATGTAGCCACGACACATAAAATCACTTTTCTTGATATTCGATCTTTAACTAATACAGTTCCTAATGTAACGTTTTTACAAGGCGATATTCTGTCATTCAAATCTAAAGTTCGCTATGAATTAGTTACAAGTCTCCATGTTCTTGAACACATTGGTCTCGGAAGATATGGAGATACACTTGAGCCTCTAGGACACATTAAGGCATTTGAGAAATTAGTTGAGGCTGCCGATTATGATGGAAAAATTTGGATCTCTTTCCAAGTATCAGAACAGACTATTACTCAGTTTAATGGCCAAAGATTAATAGGTTGGCTTGAGCCTTTGGATTGGGCAGGAAAATTGGGTCTTAAGTTAGAGAAGTTCTACTACCTTAACGATGAAGAGGTTTTTCAGACATATAACGAAGAGTCCATAAAAACCATGAAGCCAGTAGCTGGCAATCTTGGAATATATTTCTTTACGAAAGCTAATTAAAAAAAGCCTCGTTCATGTTCTTAAATACTTCATTAGATCTTAGTAATTCCTCATAAGAGCCCATCCCAATCAGTGTTCCAGAATCGAGTAGAGCTATTTGATCTAAATTTCTCACAGAAGTTAATCTATGCGCAATGACTATTCTGGTAACACCCTGAAGACTATTAATAACAGAATTAATCTGCATTTCTGTTTCAATGTCTAAGGAGCTTGTTGCTTCATCAAGAACAAGGACTCTAGGTTGTGAATATAGAGCACGTGCAATATTAATTCTTTGTCTTTGCCCACCACTTATAAAAACTCCTCGCTCGCCCAATTGATGCTCTAAACCCATGTCTAGTGAGTCAACAAATTCTTTCAAACCTGCCTGCTTTATAGCCTGCAAAACAAGATTGTCGTCTATTTCTTCACTCGAGAGACCAAACGCTACATTTTCGCGAATTGAAGCAGATTTTATGTATACGGTTTGCGGAACATAGGCAAATTTTCCTAGATCTGTTCCGGCTAGCAAATGCATAGATACTCCGCCCATCGTAACTGCTCCCACATCTGGTGAGATGAGTCCAAGTATGGTGTCCACTAAAGTGGTCTTACCAGATCCTGAACGGCCGATAATCCCAAGACTTGATCCCTTTGGTATTTTCAGAGAGATATTTCTCAAAGCGGGAGAATGCTTACCTGGATACGTAAGCGAAACATCTTTAACTTCAATATCTAGGTTTGTCGGAGGGGTAAGCGCTTCGTAGGAGCGATTCTTAATCTGCAACTCGAAGAAATCGATAGTTCTGAGGGTTTCTAGACAGGGGTCTGCCGCAGGTTTTGCTTGTATCAGCAACAGGAAGCTGTTTTGAAGGCGAAGCAATGAGGGAGTAATCCTTGAGCTTGCGATAAAGAAAACTGCGAGCACTGTAATTGAATCTGATGAGTCGCTTTTCAAAAATTGAATGGCTGAAACTAGAATTACGCCTACTATCAACCCAATTTCAAGAAAGTACTTAGGTATAAGTGTCAATTGCATTTGCTGGATTGAAATGTAAGGTAAGACTGAGCGATTTTTGGTTATCCCGAGTACTAGGTCATCTAAATGGTTATTTGTCTTTGCCTCTTTATACCCGTTTATAGCATCATTAATTCTTGAATGGATTTCAATATTGGTTTTAACTTGAAGTTGAGACAAAGACTTGGACTTACTACGAGTTAACATTGAGGAAATCAGAGTTAGTAGGCCAAAATATACAAGAGTAAACATGCAGGTTATTGGATCTGATGAAAAGAGCGCGATAGACATAACGAGCAACACAGCAAAGTCAACTATTATAAAGCTTAGATAGCCTAGTGCGCCCGATACTAGTGAATTAACACTATGAGTAATAATATTTATGTACTCACCTGACGATTTTTGGCTTATTTTTAGAAAAGGCAGCTTGAATAGTCTATCTATTAGATCATTTGCAAATTTTGTTTCTCTAGTTGCGAGAAAAATTAGAATTCGTCGATTAAGTCTAAGCGATAGAATCGATTTTGCTGACATTATTATCGCCGCTGAAATTCCAAGAATGCCGGCAATTTGAGTTACCGATAAATTATCTAGACCAATATAGGCAAGATATTTGCTTACATTCTGCGGGATACTCTCCCCTTGAACGGCTGAACTTCCGACCATAGCTATACCTGCAATGGAGGCAACGCCTACTAAATCTAGAATGGAGAGCATAGCAAGGAGAGAAACAGCAAAGAAATATTTTCCTCTGTCCTGTAAAGTTAAAGTTGCTATTGAATTTTGCAGCGTTGATTTAATTTCGGAAACATAGTGGAGTCTCATATGGGCATAGATTATCCTACTTATATACAGGAATAGGCACGTGAGTCATGAGAAAACTCTTAATAACTGTGTGGCTTTAGAGAAAACCTATATTTAAGAGTAGGATTGAGTTTCAACTCTTTATCAAAACAGAGAGGAAGTGAAGTGGGGTCAGTAGTAAAAAAACGACGCAAGCGCATGGCTAAGAAGAAGCATAAAAAGCTTTTAAAGAAGACTCGTATTCAGCGCAGAAATAAGAAGTAGTTTTTAGAGTTTTACAAGAACTAACTTTTTAGAAATTGAGGTCACCGCGTAGCGGACCTTATTGATTGTGACTATGGCGCTGTCTTTAACATTGTTAAGGATGGCGCCATTGTTTAATTTAGGCGTGGAACTGTAGGACCCGACTGAGCAGATTCGATCTTGGCACCCAAAGACCATTCCTTTGCTATCTATTAGTAGCGGTGAA
>Ga0169931_10003678_pt1 | contig 24218 bp, 11 predicted proteins | sample Kivu_15m_20L_FD_129675 | JGI IMG/M metagenome (GOLD analysis project Ga0169931, IMG submission 129675) | Freshwater microbial communities from Lake Kivu, Western Province, Rwanda to study Microbial Dark Matter (Phase II) - Kivu_15m_20L... | ecosystem: Environmental > Aquatic > Freshwater > Lake...
ACCCCAACCCCAACCCCTCTTTTGTGATTTTCAAATACTAACTTATTGATACAATTTTATTTTATTTTTGTCTTAGTTACACTAATAAAATTAATTTTTTTTTTCTTAATTGCATTTAGTTTCTTTTCTTTAGCTTTGTATTAATTTATCGAATCGATTTTAACAATAAAGAATATAATTATTTGTAAAAATATGTTCATAAATAAAAAAGAATCAAATAATCACTCATTGAAAAGTCTAATCACTGCCTATAGTATCTTTATCTATCCCACTAGCCTATGTCTTTTTCTCCTTGAAGCCTTAGCTGTCTTTATAGTTCGACTGTTTTTTTATGATAGGCCTAGAGCACTATTCTTACTCTACTCATGATACCCTAGTAATGAGTGCATTTGCTGCATGGTTCTTATAGCTATTCATCACAGTGCAGCTCATTCTAGATCTGCTTGACCATCTGTCTTAAACCTGCTCCGCCCTCAAAAGCCTACAAATTTTAATTGCATTCAAGGTCTATTTACTATGAAGGTGGTGGGGCGTAAATTTGATGAGCTGAAGGACTATTGATCGGCATTTTTATTTGTCTGGCTTTTGCGAAAGTGTGCTGATGTAGATTGGGAGGCGCGTGTATAGGACTGAGGGATCCTGGCTTTATTGTCTATGGCGTCAATTTATCGCAACGCATGTTTTCCTTGCCAACAGCATGCTTCATCTTGAACATTTAACTGAATTTAACTATCAAATATTAAACAGAGGTATCTTCGAAGATATAAAAAAACTTAAAAAGCCTTAAAATAAACTTGATTGATAAATCAGCTTAAAACCAGGAACAAAAAATTTAATATTTAGACTGATTTTAGATATTTTATTAATATTTTTTTGAGATAATCTTTCATAGATCATTCTTCTTCGTCGACAGCTTTCTTTTTGCCTTTTTTGGGTTTGGTCTCAACTTTTCCGTATTTCTTCTCATAAGCAGCGATATCGACTTGGTACTTTGCTTTGTTTTTCTGATAGATTTTGGTATACTCTTATCTCTCTTCATCCGAAAGTTCTCTCCACTTTTCTCCAATGATTGAAGTCAGTTGTGTAATGCTTGAATTCGGGTTTTCGCTTTTGACATCATCGTAGACTTATTGTCTGAAAAGGAAGAATGCAGTCAGGGCTTTTTTGGGAGGGCTCGGAGGAGGAGCATTCTTGGCTTTGGATCCGCTCTTTGACTTAGCAGGCTATTAGTTCTTTGAAGCTTTTACTGGAGGATTTTTAGGCATCACGAATGATAAAGCTTGTCTGAATATCTAAATGCATTCTGTACGGGCTCATATAAGTTTTGATTTATACTTTTGAACATCATAGTATAAAATTGTTTAATCAAATTTATCAAAGTATTTTTAGTGTTTATCTTTAAATGGCTTAAAAATGTGATAAAATATAGCTAAAGCTCAAGAATTTATATTTTGAACTAACTAAATCAATAAAAATATCTAAAAATGCCTAATACGACTCATTCATGAAGTATTACATAAATTTGATATATTTTAATAATGGAACTGATAGCCCTACGAAAATAGTCACAGTCTCTGCCTAAATAATTGTATTATCAGCAAGCAAATCAGACACAAAAGTACTGGAAGAGAGACAACGCAGCTGCTCTTAAAATTCAGTCTATGTTCCGCATGTATGTCAAACGCAAAGAGTTTTTGCGGAAGAAGTCTGCAGTCATAAGCATTCAGACACATTTTAGAGCATACTCAGCTAGAATACTATTTAAAAATAGATTAAAACAAGATCGAAATCAGAAAAATATTGCCTACTTTTCGCAACAAGCTACCCTCATACAAAAAGTATTTAGAGGGTACTTCGTCAGAAAATACATTCATGACTTTTATCTACGCAAGACAGAATTACAGGCATTAAAATAAACGAACTAACAGTTTAGAGGGCAACTTTAATAGTATGGACGGCTGCAGGCTCTCGAAGCTTAACAATATCAACAAGAATTAGCTAAAGCAGAGTTTGGAGCTCTGGCTAAAAATTTGCATCATTTGTCTTCGACAAAAGGCATTCCAGGTGTTTACAACTCGCCATTCACTTTGTAAAAACCAGCAGTATTCGAAAAAAGTGTTTAAGATCACTTGAAAACGGCTTTTAGATAATCTTATAAATGGCGTCCGCCTAATAGATCACAAATTCTAAAGTACTCAATGAAAGCTACAAAGTGATTAGATATATGATTAAAATTTTAACACATCTTTCATATCATTAGTGTAACATATAGCATAAAGGCTGCATAATTTATGATATATGATTCTGCATTTTTATTGGAACTTGATTAGCTTTATAAATGAATCCGCAATTCCAGACATCTTCACGAGTCCCAGTCGGCAACAATCCCTTTTACAACCCTCAAAAATAAATGAACGCTCCCTTTCAGCCTCAGCCGTTCCTTTCGCCAACAAACGCTTCGAAAAGTTATATCGCCCGATCAAATATTATTGAGAATAATAAGCCCAATAATCAATCAACATATCTCAAATCTCCCACAAATATCAGCAAAGAAATCATAATTCCAACTTCTCCGAATTCTTTCAACAAAAATAACCCACCTTTTGCTCCAGGGTTTCTTGCTAAAAACGGCAATTAAATGATTAAAAGTGGCATACACTAACAGCCTAAACAATCCGAACAGTCCGGGTTTCCAAAGCCTCCTTAAAAACCCGGTTTTCTTACCAACACTCCGACCAGGAGAGCTCCTCGACTTAGTGAACCTGGCATTGTGGACAATACGCCACCTGTAAAGTTTTAGCTTAAAACGTAAAACAATAAAGAGGGATAATCTTTACTTCAGAAAAAGTTTAGAGATCAAAAAGAAGTTCCTTTTTTCAAGCAAAAAGTAGGCAGCATATCAATGATTGAAGAGTAAAAGAGCTTAGGAGGCAAGTCAGAAAGCACTACGACCACAAAAGGATAACTCTGGAGCAAATCTTCTTTGGGCAAGCGCAAAAAAATAACGATAGCTGACTTCAGGAAAATAAAAGAACTTGGGGCAGGCAAATATGGAAAAGTATCTTTGGTTCAATAAAAAAGCAGTGGATTTACTTGTGCTCTAAAAATGGTCTAGAAACAGCTTTTGAGATAGGAAGATATTGTTGATCAGTTCATTCGAGAAATAAAAATACAGATGTACTTGAATCATCCCAACATTATAAAAATGTATGGTTATTTCGATGATTAAAACTACATTTACATTCTGCTTTAAGTTGGATTAGGGGGACAGCTCTTTCATTACTTGAGACAGTGCCAGCCACTGACTGAAGAAAAAGTAGCGCCTATCATCAAGCAAGTCTGTTAAGCTATTAACTAATTGCACTTTCAGAGAGTGATTCATCGAGACATTAAACCTTAGAATATCGTTATTCATGATGTAATCTTTTTTTTACTTAGAATGTGATCAAGCTGTGTGATTTCGGATGGTCGGTCTATCATGATAATCGACTTCGCTCAACTTTCTGCGGTACTCCTCTTTACGTATGCCCTGAAATTCTCAAAGGTCAATAGTATGATTAGAAAATCGATATTTGGTCTTTGGGAATCATGATGTACTAAATGCTTGTTGGTGAAAATCCCTTCAAAATCAATAAGGAATAGTAGCTTATCAAAATCGTAAAAGATTAAATCAGCATCCCTTCTTATGTCTTTGTTAGCAAGTAAGCAAGAGATTTCTTGGACAAGTGCCTGAAGAAAAATCCAGACGATAGAGTCAGCATCAAAGAATTGCTAAATCACTAGTTTTTGATGAAAAATCTTGAAAAAGAAAAGAAACTAGTGGTCTGATAGCCTGATTAATGCAAACTGCGAGTATTTGCTATAACTATTATACATTTAGCTATTTATATTTTATATCTTTATCAAAGTTTATTATTACTCATATTATATAATCACTCTAAAATCACCAATAAAATTTTATCTAAAAAAATCATTAAAAAATATTGTAACTACTTACATTTGATTGTTTTTTCTTTATTGTTTGTATGCTTGTTCTCATTTTTAACTGCGTTTAGTTTTTTGATCTGGGAATCTATCGATATAGGCAATAAACGTCATAAAAAATATAGTTTTTTAAACGCATCAAGTTCTTTTGAATTGGTCAATTAAATATATCAAGTAACAACTTATTTATCAATTTTTTTACTATTAAGATTAAATTTGCGTTTTGCTATAGAAAGATCCATTCATTCTTTTCAAAACATGTGAGATTAAAAAGTCTAAAAACTATCCGGGAAGATAAGGATGCAATTATTATCTATAGATTAGTATTTTTTTTGTATTTTTTTGTTATTTTGTAGATTAAGAGGAGAGTCCAGTTTTGAGCGGATCGGCAAAGAATAAACTCAAACATAGAAGACTGTTGATTGATAAAGAAGAGTATAGGGACAAAAAGTTAATGTAAATCATTAAACACCAAAATGGTGTTTGTTCATTGAGCCTCTAGGGCTTTAGCCTTTAGAAGTTCCTTTTTGGCTTTCTTTTTTTCCTCTCTTCTGCGCTACTTTGCTTAGACTATTTCTCCAAGGGATGTAAGATAAGGGTCTCTAGGAGCGATTTAGTTGCTTTCGGTAACAACTTCTTAGACATTTTGACAATTTCCCATTGTTGAATATTTTATTATAATTCCTAATTATTGTCACCAAATTTAAGAGAAACAGCACTGGTTTTTCAAAAGATATACTTGAATCGGCTATATTTTAAGGTATGCCTCAATAATATATCAATAATTCTATCTTGAGCTTCATCTTTAACAATATATAAATTGATCACGGTTTCTTTAACTGAATCATAATCTGGAAGCTCTTGAGTGTTATTGCTCTATTTATTGACGATTGAGCTGCTGATCAAGTTCATTTTAACATTATTAAGCTCGTTAAGATGAAGATTTCATTTGAAAAATTCCTTGTTTCATGGAAAAAAATAACAAGGTACTTAAAGGAAATCCCCAAAACCAGACAGTACGCAAGGCTATACCATTAAAATACCAGTTTTTGCAATCCGACAAAGCATCGCTGCCTTGATAGGCTTGAAAATTGTAGTAAATAGCAACCAAAATGACAATTAAATCGGGGTAAACTAAATAACGTCTCAAGTAAAATCTGTAAAGATTATTTTGACCAAAGTCATTGTTTATTAGATAGTTACAGGCGAACCAAGCTCCTAAGATGAATACAAGCCAGATGCTATTGATGACCCAAAACTATCCCATAGTACAATTCCATCCATTTAGAACATCTATAAAATTACCGCCGCCAATATCATACTCCCAGCTTTTAATTACGCTCATTCTTATCCAAATATAGACTGAAAGCGTATAAAATACCATCAGTATTTATCGATCGTCTACTTCGAAACAGGCCTGTAACAATCTGTTTGCTTTTCCAGCAGACAATCTCGAAAAGTAAAAGGTCGAACGAGAAGCATTGTAAACTACTAGTACATGCCTACCCATGAGCAACAGACCGATCGGATAAATCCAGGGTGTATGAAAAGAAATAAGCATCAGCATAATGAATGCTATTATGAGCAGTTCCAGTTACTAATTGTTGAGAAAGTGACGGCAAAGTACAAAGTAGAAAATAGGTATGCAGCAGACCCAGGCGAAGATTGATTAGATTTAAAACATTAACTTATCGGTAACCATACCAAATCGATAATCAAACTAATCGATCAAAACAGATATTTTTTTTAAGAATATTAATGACTATGATTATGTTAGTTTGCAGGACTATTTGTTTATAATTCAAATGCTTCAAAAATCACCCAAGTACATTTTCTATTTCGTTTACTTTGCCATTCTCACTATCGTTACTGTTCACTTCATCTTGAACTTCGGGCTATCCTACGTCAACGAAAAGGGCTGTTACCGTTCCTATCTTAAGTCTTCAGGAAGTCTTAACCAAGGCATGTCTGACTTTTACCAGCAATACCAGGATCAGTGTCCTGCAATCGCATCTTGAATAACTGATAAGATTGCTATCTATAATACTTATGCCTCATATATACATAAGAGTCAAATAGATCAAGGCTAAGTTCCCCTCTCCGCACTGCAAACTCAAACTCATGCTGAGAGCCAGAGAGGTTCAAAGCGCAACGATCGGCTAAATTTAGTTGTTTGCTGTGCCTGTGCTGGTAGTGCTCAATGAAACTATCAGAATTGTATATGGATAGTAGCTTGACCCTATACGATTGTATTTGCTAGGTATTGGACAGGATAACAGAGTGATCAATATCGGAAGTATCATGCTTGATTTAGATCAAGGAAATCATTAAATTGAACTAAGAGATCCACCTAATCAATCAGGATTCGTGTCATATTAGATACTCAAAAATCTTACAGCAAACAATACGCACATTCAATAATATAGGATGAATCCTCAATAAGAGGTTCAAGCATAAAATTAACTTGAAGAATAAATAAAATTGTAAAAAATAGATGAAAGATATTCTAAAGATCAAAATAGCTCAGTGTTTGCTAGTAATTAATAATTAACCAATAAGCTTTCTAGACTCGCTGCATCGTTTGATTAAATTTAGTAAAAAAATAGTCCTAAGTTTGTTTAACAAAAAAATAATCAGTTTGAAATCATAGAGATGGATCATTCAAATAAAAATTAAGCTGAAGATTTGAAGAAAATTCTTTAAGAATTAAAGCTTCATTAGATTAAAAACTAATAATATCGCGAAATAATACTTATTAATGATAAAATTATAGATTAAAGTAGAAACAAAATAAAAATTTTTAAATAATATTGGAAACTTTAAGAAAAAATAAACTAAAAACTGTTAATTAGAAATAAAAATTATTGATTTGATCGTTCGCTCAGACATTTGAATCTATTTTGCTTAAATAAAGCTAGAACGATGTCCTTTCGATCAGCTACTTGATAATTTTCTTTTGTATCATAAATTTATAGAAAGTGATAAAATTTTCGTTAAAAATCGATTTTATCAGCCTTTTGTTAATGAATATTGATAAATCTAGAAAAAAAAAATCATAAAAAACAGCTAACTATTAGATTTTTACAGTGATCTTGTTGTCTTTTTATTTTTTATGTATTGTATTCCTTAAAGATTTCTGTAAAATAGACAAAATCAAAAAGATTATGATTGATAATTAGTTGCTGAATTCAATATTGACTAAGATGAATTCAAGTTTGATATCAGTGATTATTGATTGTCTAAAAAAATCTACAAATAATTGAAAGATTTTATAGAGATAATCATGAATATATCTATTGATTAAACAGTGCATGATTTTTCGGATATAAAAATTGATTGTTGTCAAAAAAGTGCAATAGCAAAATGCTCAAAATCAACCCCAGCCCTGAACTGGGAATTGATCTCCTCACACAATCCTAAACATTATTAGCGCCATTTACTTTCTCTGATTTATCTATCATTAGTCTTACATACTAAATCATTCAAAAATTATAAAATTATAGTAACTGTTTTTAATTTATTTAGCTACTAAGATTTCTACTTTAAAGTATTTAAAGTGCCTTGAAATAGTTTATAATAACAGCTATATGAGTTCGTTTAAATCAAAAAAGTCGCAGCCACAACATCAACCCAAAACTCCAGCTACTCTTTCACAGCAAAAAAACCATCGCAAACCTTAAGCGGCAACTACTACTGGACATACTGTTACTAAAAATCTCCTGTAGTAGTTTAATGCTACGAGTGAACGATAAATAATTTCAGATTCCTCTGATAGGGATTCAGTTTCTGAAATGAGATCCTACTCAAGACAAAGCAGAATGCCATAAATATAAGCAAAAAAAAGCTAATATTATGAACAGTTGCCTAAATCATACATCTTAGCCATGAATGGATTACAGCTCGCAGTTCAGCAGAAACAAGAAGAAACGAATGATCTCAAGGCTACTAATCAAAAATATTTAAAAACAATCGATTAGTTAAATTAGCAAAAGAAATAGTCGGTTGATCAATATCTGAAAATTTCACAATAGTTGTCATAAGCTCGAATTTAAAACAAGTTTTTCAAAGAAAATTTAGATAAAGTAAGCTAAAGAGAAAGACAACTGCTGCAATAAAAGGTTTTGATGGAGGCTGAAATCATCAAATTGAAACAACAAGTTAAAGAACAAGTTGAAGAAGGGCAAAAAGCCAGACAGTAATTATAGCAACTGCGAACAAAAAATGTGTCTAAATAACAGAAAAATACTAAAGGAAATGAATAGAATGCCAAAGAAGTTGCATAAATGACATCTCAAGAGCTGTTTTAGGCATTGCAAAGAGAGCAGCAAATGAGAGAAAAAGATCACTAGTAAATAAAGATCCTAAGTCAACAAGCCGTTTTGCTTAGCTAAAAAATAGTCAGAAATTAAGAACATATTGAGTAAATGAGTCGTCCCTCCGCAGCACCTTTTAATAGATCGGAAAGTTGCTTAGTTAAGGGGCGTTCTTACTCACTTAAAAAAGAGCCTTTGGGTTCAAATGACTATTAGCATACTAATAAAGTATCAGGAAGCGCTGCTAAATCTCGTTTTTCTAACTTAAAATAGCCTATGGAGGTGCCTCGTTAGAGAAGGGCGTTAGTGAGTCAGATGCGTGAGCTGATGCGAGGCTAGAAGGAACTGGTAAGCTTGAACTATCAAATGGAGATGCTAGAAAAGGGCATGACTCGAGGAAAAAAGCTTCCAGAAGAAATGCAAAGAGTCTATTCGAGACTCAAGCGGGATATCTAAAAAAAAGAAGTAGAAATCAAATAATTCAAGCGTAATATTGACGGTTCGTAGATGTGAGAGTGATTTTTTATTATTTGATGTAAACTAGACAAAATTCAAGTCTAGAAAAGCAAAAAAGTACGCTAAAACTACTCTTTAATGCTGCTTTTTGACAATTTTTATTTTTTTTAGCATATGATGTTCGTAACTGCACTAAAATAAATTATAAAAACAGTATGCTGACCAGTCCTTTGCCTTCAAAGATGGAAGCTGCCTTCATAGCTTCTTCCACTCTCAAACGCAATCGTCGCTACTTGGACTTTGACAAAATTAACTAATTCGAACAGTAGTACAATCGGTAGCGTCGTCGACCACAGACTTCTACCTCGGCGATGCACTAAAAAATAAACAGGTCTTTTAGCAATTCAACTGCAGTAGCTACTGAACGACTTCATCATGACATTAGTCGATTTCGCGATCGCATTAGCTTTTCTCCACGTACCACAAATGTGTAATCTCGCCGTTCATCCTCTGCACAAGAACGTCCCAAATCAACTAAACAGTAATATAATAAACATTCAGTATTCGTGGAGTCGGTATAGGGCAACACACTAGTCGCTAGCAGTTTTATAAAACCAGGTCTAAGCCTGTTCTAGACGAACGTATGTTCAACAATTTCAGTTTTTCTCAACCCGATTAAACACATATAGCTGACCTTGGTCGAGGTCCAAGTCGCGATTTCGATAATAGTCTCAAACACATCAACGGTATTAGATTTTTTAGTCAGATATATACCACTAAACTCAAAAACTTTACGAAGATGTTTACTACCGTCGCACTACCCTAGACTGCCGCTTCAAATATAAAACCCAAAAAGAATAAGAAAGATACTACTTTAAATAAAAACGTAAGGAAGACAAACCAGCAACTGATCTGAGTCCGAAAGCAGTAGCTAATGCTGAAACAAAAGCTGAGAAACAAAGAGGGCCTATAGACTCTTTCTATATGAACACAGGACGAGAATTACCTTGCCAGTTCGATAACAGAGTAGGAACAAAATTAACTTCCTACTGGCGCAACTAGAAGGGATAGATTGAAAGACCAAAAACTGACTACGCGACTAGAGTCATGAAAGAAAGATTGTAGAATGAAAGAAAAGATAATATTAAGAAGGCTAAGAAACCTGTATGGAGAAAAGGCTAGATATGTGATAAAAAGTTTTTTATTTGCCACCCTGAGATCTGATTATATTGATCTCTTGGAGTCAAAATACAACTTTATATCATTCTATCGTATATTTAGTATAATATGCCAGCTCAAGGGAATTCTATACATGAAATAAAGATTAAGATTATATTTGTTTTATTAGTGACAATTGTGTGATTAGATTGATGAATCTGCTAAGATTTTCCAGATAATAATATACATATAATCATGAATTCGTGGCAGCTGGCTGTATTTATTCTGCTGATAGTCTTCGTAAACACTTAGACAACTACTCAGCAGTCAGGTTCTTTGTAGATCGAATACACTTAAGACCTTTAAACTTTCAAGAAAGTAAACCAGCGTGGTCGTATGTAAATTTTGTTGGGATGTTGGCTGATGGCGAGATAGTACAGTGTAACAGCGATGCCTGGCTATCGCATGATACTCATAAAGAACTGTATGCGTCGTATAAGTCGCAAAGACAGTGTCACTAAGATAACATCACTGATCAACAAAAACCTGACATAACCCAAAACATATCAATAGGTTGTGGCAGTTGAGTAGATTCCAAGGTAAGAGTTTGGTCCAGAGTAGCAGCCCAGTGAATTCGATACTTTTTTGTCATAATTTTTAGAAGTAAGAATGTTTCAATGTAGAAATACGAAAAGGATTTAGATGGTATAGCGAGGGGCAATGAGGGAGCATAGTTGCGACGCAAGGTATAGGAATAGATGGAGAAGCGCCAGAAGTACTACTTTGGGTTCATTCCGGCTAACAAACTTACCCATACTGCCTTTTTGGTAGGCATAGCAGTGTTGATGATTGTGTGCTGCACTTGCTGGAAATACTACGCTAGGGCTGGAAAGAAAGACGAATAAAAAAAGAGCAAAGAGTCCTATTTCAAGTATAGGGAGTTTACAAGGGGCAGCCATGTGCACAACCAAAACCGTAAACATAAAACTCATTGATACATATAACAGTTTCGCTCATATCTTACAAATAAATAATCGTAAATAATAATAAATCAATAGTTATCTTGTCAAAAACAATATTTTGATTTCTTGCTACATACATATCATAAACAATCGAATGATTAAAGAAACTTATCGTTGATTTCTATGTAGAATAAAGTATTGCTCTCTCAATCTAAGCTTGCATTTATTAAGTCTCAATTAAATTGTATAGGCGTATGTCTATTAGTGAATAATAGTGATTTAACGTAATTTAACGACAATGGTTGATCGCAAGTACGACATAGACTCAGAGAACATCAAGTGCAACTTCTGCACAAACTATTTCCGCACCACGAATCACTTTGCAGATATTCAGCGTTACTCTCTCAAAGCTTGTCCCAAGTGCATCCATCATCCTGCTTTCTCTATCACCCACCCCAAAACTTACCAAATATACAAAGTGTTCATGATCGAGTCCGGACTCATCATGCCCCGACCAGCAATCACACATCCTCACAAAGAAGATTTTTCATAGGCTCTTTAGCTGTAAAAAAAATCAGTTGTGGAGGAAATACATGGTAAGATAGCTGAAGAATATCTGAAGAAGATTTATGCACTGATCAAGGAGATGGGCATCATGAAACAAAATGTTGTAAATAAGTGCGAATAAGTTGCCGAAGAATATGAGATTAACATGAGCAAAATGGTGCTACCTGAACATAAAGAAAAAATGCTCAACAACTGTCGGATTGCTTTGGCTTCTCTTAAATAAATCGAGCTTGAAGCATGGCGAAACATCGATAATTCTGTTAATCAACGTTTTAATGTAAAAAACCTGGGAGACTCAAGAAAGAAATCTTTGTCTAAAAACAAATAAAACATGAACTCTTTCAACCATGCTAGTTCACTTAATTTTAATCAATGCAACAACAATCCAAGCACTTTAATTGCTTCCAACTCAATCATGAGTGTAAAAAATAAAGTGGTAGGAGGAATGCCGCCAAAGCAAGAACCTCCTAGAGCTAAGGAATCAAAACTTATAAATAAATCCGTTTCAAGAAGATCTCTTAGTAATTCTTCGAGAGTATAATCTTCCAAAAATCTAGTTAAAGCCTTAGAGTGCCACTCAAGCTACAGAAACGGAAGCTAGCATTAGACCGAAAGAGCTACTGTGGCTAAATTATTATAGGAGCAAATTGTGGGTGACAGCTATCTGCCTTAAGTTGTCATCCGAGACGACATAGTTCTCAAAACTGAAGGCACTCGCAATATGATAGAATCTATACTTTAACTCAGAGACCGCACTTCAAAAAACAACGACCTTGTATAGTTAGTGGGTGAGGACGTTTCTAAGATAAACTTTGACTGTTATTTGCGTTTGTTGGGTAATTTGGGATAGGTGCGGGCAGTGCGTATGATACGAAGCAGTTTGGTGGATGCAGACATGGATTCTCTCTTCAAATTCCTCGCCAAACATCCTTCAGTTTAAAGTCTGATTGTGACTAATAATCTTTTGACGGACCTTTCCGTAAGAGGACTAGTATATTTCAAAGAAAGACATCCTGAATCTAAGCTAGAGCATGTTTATATGGGCAACAATCACATCAAGAGCAATCGGGGAGGCGTTGGAGTCAAGGCGCTGGAGAAGAAGGGAGTTCACGTTTACATTTGATAATTAATATCTGATTTGCTATCTTCATTAATTCAATTAAATCTAAAATTAATTTTAATTAGTTTACATATCTCAATTCAAAGATTTTGAATAGAATTGATAAATTCTGCTTTTTTGAAAAAATAAAAATAAATTTTATTTTTTCATTTGCTTTCATGTAGGTTAAATTTGATGAGAAAGAGTATAGTAGTTTATATTGATTTCATGGAGGATATAGCCAACAAGATACGTTCAGCCACAAAAACCTACAAGGACTTCCCTAAGCCAGGAGTCAACTTCATAGACATCTTCCCCATCGTCAGCAATCCTTAAATTCTCACTCTAGTCATCGATGTCTTTTAGCAACAACTTAAGAATGTTCAATACAACAAAATGTTTATGCTCTAATCCAAGGGCTTTTTGTTCGGACCATCGCTATCGCTAAGGGTAGGCAAACCCTGTTACCCTATTCGCAAGAAAGGAAAACTGCCTGGTGAATGTGAGCAGATCAACTATACTCTTGAATACGGTTCAGACGTGATAGAAGTGCAGAAAGATCTCATTTCTGAAGGAGACAAAGTAGTTATAATTGATGACGTACTGGCTACTGGCGGCTCAATTAATGCGGCTATCGATATTGTTCGAAAGTGCGGAGGATAGGTGGCCTATGTGCTGCTCTTAAGCCAGATTAAAGTCCTTAACGGCATCGAGAAGGTCAAAATTGAGAAGGAAAAAGTATTCAGTATATACTTTGATTGATTTACTGAATATAAACTTTCTTTAATTAATAATTTGTAAGGTATGGGAGCCTGCTCTTCGTAAGACGACGTCAAGCAAAAGAAAAAATACTAAAGCTACTCGGCCAACTAGTACAATCAGAACAATTAGCAACCCAAAGTTATGACAAAGGAAGAAAGGGTGTAATGCACTGATCTATTAAACGACGATATAGCAGAACCATCATTGAGAGCTCCTGCTAATGAGGGAATTTTTTAAACCAGAAAGTCCCAGAATAAAAAAAATAATGCATTTAGAGCTCTATATTGATTTTAAGATTTATGATTGTAATGTTTCAATTACAGCATTTCTATACATATTGTAACAAAAATAGTCAAAAAGTTTTGATAGAAAAAATTACTTAAAGAAAAAAAAACAATAAATTTGAGCTACGAAAAAACAGAAGTAAAATATATGAAAAGAGTTTTCTTAAAGCTTCTACAGGTGATTATTATATTTTCCATAGAAATACAATCGATGTCGTCGACGGTAAGCTCTAACGTGCAAACCTTTGAGTCCAAGCCACAAACTCCCTGCTACCCGCCAATCGATTCGAGAGCTCCAGTAACTTGTCATTTGCCTTTGCTGGACTAAGCAGAGCTCGACCCCTCTCCTGTGATTCCACGTCAAATGGTTTCCTAGAAACTATTTGAGAACAGACTGCGCAGATTATAGATATAAATGGCGAACTCGCAGTAGAAAGAAAACACGCTACTGCGACGAAAGTAGAAGCAGGATAGAATAATATAAGGCTTGCTGATGCGAGCTGAGATGGCAAACAAAGCACGTTAGCTGAATATTCGGGAAACCAATTCAATGAAAGAGCAAAACAATCAGCGTCACGCATAAGTAATGAAAGTTAAGGTCGAAAGATTACAGGATAACATGTAGAAAATTGAAAAAGGCAGAGCTAGGGTAGAGCAACAGCAAAGAGAACAGACCTAAAAAATGCATCAGGAAAGATTGCACAAAACAAGTAATGTTGACCTTCGCAAAAAAAATATATTAAAACGAGAGCAGGCAGTCACAGATAAAGTGCATTTTAGATAGTGGAATAACTACAAAGAACAACTCGTAAAAAAATATCAGGGACAGACTAGCTCACCCGATAGACTCTACCAATAGTTTCAGTCACAAAAATTAAAAATTATGCAATTCGCGAGAAAAACCGTAGAACTACCAAAAAATGCAAAAGAACTACCCAAGACCTCATGCAAACTGCCTTCAACTTTCGAAAAAGAGCACACCTAATCAAGTGAAGCAGAAAATTTTAGTTTTCAGCCAAAAATCAGCGGAGTTTCTTCGCAAAAATCACTAATGAGAGTAGCAAATAGAGCTCAGTTTTTTGGAGTTACTGATGATGACATGGAAAAAGAGACCCTTAACGATATGATAAAAATGCGCAAATTCATATAAGAAAACAGTTGTTCACTAGAACCTCATAATGACGAAGAACTTAAAGAAAAGTTCTAAGTTTTTTTGATGAACCTCCTGCTTCAGTGATATACAAAACTCTCAGAGTCATTATCAAAATAAAAGATAATCAAATCTTTGTATTACATAGAATTTTATCTGTTGGCATATATTGCGTTTTTATATTGATTTGGTGATGCCTGCCTTGCGCCGAGCTCGTTTGAGCGACCTCCACTAAATGCAAAACTGTAACTTATGGTGTTTGCCCTAAAACTACCACTTCAATTACTACTTGTATCACTACCTTTCCTGGTCAGAACTTCTTCACGTCGCATAGTAAAACGGATAAGTCTGCGGCTATGTTCTCTCGAAGGTTGACGATTAGCCCGACGCAGAAGATCAGGACGCACATATCACTTCACTCTCAGTGCTTAGGACCCATCGTCGGCTGGGACTTGCTCAGAAATTAATGAACTTTGCTCACGATGCGATCGAGCTGACCCAAGAATGCGACAAGGTATCGCTTCATGTGCGAGTTTCTAACCGAGCTGCTCTGGGTCTTTATCGAGACAAGCTAAAATACAAAGTGCTGGATACTTAGTAGGGCTACTACGCTGACGGATAAAACGCATACAAAATGAAGAAGGAGCTGACTCGAAGAGGATTCCCAGTCAAACCTGGTTAAGTAAAAGCTTGATTGTCTTTGAATAGATTGAAAATAGATGATTACCGGTGGACTGTGTTTATAAATGTTCAAAAAAAACGATTACAGTCAGTTGAAACTAAGCTCAACCCAAGCCACACCGTTTCCTGTATATCCTTTGCAGCCTAGCAAAAACAACAACAGAAAGTATAGCTACATGCCTGAGAAGGACGATGACTATACTTAAAGCATTCCAGACAAACAGAATGAGTAAACAAACAATTTATAAGTAGAGTAGCAACTAAAGTTGGAAGCAGTATTACGCAAAAAAATAGCAGTGCTTTAAGAAAGCGTGAGAATGGCACAAGAGAAAAGTAGACTTAAAGATAGAGAAATACAGATGAATGCGGAATGCCTGCAGAAAATTAACAACAAAATATAAAACATGGAGAGCACTCTGAGCATTAAATAAAAAAGACTCAGCAAGCAGGGAAAAATATGCCACGAGGCTACTCAATAAGTGTCTAAAAGGATGTAAGGAGTTCGAAAAGAGGCCTTACTGTTGCAAGAATAAACTTAGAAAAGTAGATAGATAGATTAAAGATTATAGCAACTACAGCAGAGGGTAATCGAAGCTGAGAGATTGCTATAACGAAGAAAAAAAGCAGCTGAATCAATTTAACAGCTATAAGTTGATAACGCATAGCTTTTGCAGTACTTAAAGTAGGTTTAAAGTGAACAAAAAATGCTAAAGTTCCGTGAGAACACTCAGCAGCAGGAGTGTAAAGAGCTTTAAAATAAGTTGGCTCAGTTAAAGGAAGTAGCTAACGAACGCAGTAAAATAAACAGTAAAAACGCTGCCAAGCTCACTGCTCTTAAAAAGCAAATTGCAGTTATTTCACAGCAGGGCTGCAGTTGGACTGATCGTAGTCAAGAAGCCGGACAGCTACAGCTAGAACTGGGGGAACTCAATCAGCAATTGCTTCTTCTTCATTAAGATACCTCACAACTAGAATACAAAGTATCAAAAAAGAAAAAAGCAGTTGCCGATCTTCAAAACAGACTGCTTGGTCATAGACAGCTAGACTAAGGACTTTCTAAGCGAACTTCCAAAAAACATAATCAGCCAGTGCTGACTGAGTAAGACTGGGCTGGATCCAAAAGCAGGTCAGTAGGTGACAATACACCTGACAGTCGCAAAGGAAGAAGTGGAGGGTCATCTAAGGCGAACATAGGAACTCCGGGACAGAAGGCAGGATCTAAGGAGAGAATTCAATCAAGAGAAGAAGTAGTTAGTCCAGGAGAAAGTGCATAGTGGTGCTTGCAAGTAGAAAGTGGTGCTAGCGCTAAGGATTCCTCTAACATGTAAAAACTGATCAGCAGATTCTAAGAAATAAAGAGAAGATAGAAGGGATAAAGATGATTAAATATTATTTAAAGCATTCTGAAAACAAAAATAATAGATTTACAAAATATTTCATCTGAATATGTGTTTATAAACACTTTAAGTGTTCTATAGATAATAATATATGGAAAACCTAAGTGAAGCAGTGTTACGATTGCAGTAGATTGACCGGTTGGCTCGCTAGAGTATTGCCCGTCAACATAAGCAGATTCCTGAAAAGTATTCGCGTATATAGGCTACCCTTAAACTGCTCAACAATCTCATATCTACCTTCAATCGAAAGGCCAATCGATACGAAAATGATCTGGTGACTCGTTCACACATACAGTAGCTAACATAACAAATCGTCTTCCATCAGCAAAGATTGGCAGAATGCACAAATTTATCACAGAAACTTACACTCAAAATAGAAGCTAGAAAGGCTGAAATTAAACTTAGTTAGGAAAAAGTGGCTGGGCTAAGGGCAGACATAGTCATGATCAAGACTTAAAACGTCAAAAAAATAATGAAGATAGAATAGATGTAAAGAGCTGAAGCTAGAAGATGGCAACATCAAGCCCAGTAGTAGCATAAAATGAGCTGGAAGATGAAAACGGAATATAGTAGATCTTTTCATAAAACAACTGACTGGGAACATCTCAAGCCAACTGAAATCTAAGATTTACAGTCTTAAAAGCAAGAACTAGTTGCTAAAATTAACCAAAAACTTAATCAAATTCGACAGTTTGAATAAACAGTTGCTCAAGTCTTCAGTCAGATACGTGCCAAGTTATGGAAAGGCGAGAAGAAGGCTAACAGCAATGGGCTACACGGATCATTGATGTTCAAACTAATTTCTAACTGCAAGGACACATCAGTCAAGCCACCGCCACCCGGAAAACTGATGATGTACGATATACTCAGGAACAAGTACAAGAGACACCAATAAAACAAGGGCAAAGTATAAGTAAGCTGGGAATAATTTCAAAACTACTCACCTTTGCAAATTCTAGGAATAATCTAAATGAGAGGTGGAATAGACAAATTAAAAGAAGAAATAATAAACTATTAAAAAAGCCAAAAGGATAATAAAAATTATAAAATTTAAAAATAAAACAGGATAGAAGATTCCGTTCAAAGTCTCAAATGATTTTTTATGATTAAGTATCAATATTTATAATACTTATGTTGAATGAGATACTACTAATCACTATCTTTTTTAACCACTTTCACTAGACATGATAGTGTACTTGGCTGCGTTCTCAGGTTCGGGAGTCTTGGGACCAAACCAGTAAAGCAAAACAGGTGACACAACAAGTCCATTAAATAGACCCAGTAACACGATACCCAGATACATTCTGAAGTAGTAGAGTCTAAACAGTGTTGATTGAGCTAAGGCAAGCACTAGAACTCCAACAAATTTGGTTAGTCCGATTCCGATAAAAACCGAACAGCCAGTGGTCTAAAGAGTTTACTTGAGTTTTTGGTCTTGAGTACCCTGTAACTTGAACATCGAAATGCAAATATGTGCAGTGAATTCTACTGATAACCCGATGCATGTAATCAGATTGACTACCTGTATATACTTAAATTTACTGAGATCGCATTTATTTATACGACAAAACCATGATCAGGGAATAATGTAGAGGTGACCCATACGAAACCAATTAGATTGAGAGTAGCAAGCAATACAACACCACATATTACTGCAGCTATAGTAGCGTTTTGTATGATAGTTACAGCCAAAAAAACTACTGCCATGCCTAGAAGAATGTTTTAGATGGCGACTGATCGAATATAGCTGTACTGATCGTAAAAAACGTAAAATAAACTGTAGGGGTAAGCCTCAAGAGTTGAGTTTTTCTATAAAAGAGGATCCATGACGTACTTCATTGCCATACGAGTCTCTCTTGCTGCTCGGATGTAATCTTATGAGTATTTAAGAGGCTTGGACATGACCCTGAGTCGTGAGCTGAGTAGGTTGCCATTGTCATCAAAACGAATATCCGAAATGTACTGTTAGCCACAAATACCGTAGTTCTGGCAGCAATTTGACTATATAGACACATCCAAAAACTTCCTTAACTGTTAATTGTAGGGTAGTTGATCTACATCTTCAGCTCCACAGACACTGGTCCACTCCTTACCCTGCGAAACATAGTTTTTGAAGGAGGCGAACCAACTATAGACAGGAGGTTGAATGTATTTTAGTTTAGAAATTTCATTAGTAAGAGTTTCAATGTAATCGCGCTGTTACTTGTTAGTGTAGTCAAAGTTATTGAAGATTAAATAGGCAGGCGGACCTACTTCTATATTTTTTTTGTAAGCTGTGAAGTAATTGTAGAGATCTGAGTCCACTTACATTGAAACCTGTTAGTTTAGTCCAACTGGCACTCCCATGATTCCTACTACTGCCAGCCCCAAGAGTATTGCCATGAATCCTAAGGTGAAAAACAAACAATTTTTGCTCTTAATCATACGAAAGTATGGTCCCCCGAACACTCCTTGCCAGAAAAGTTTGCCTTCTTTTTCTTATCCACCTCGTACCAGACAACAGGCTACGTCCATACGGGTAGCTTCCCTGCGTTATTAATCTATAATTAGCGTTACCACGAAAGCAGTCAACTGAAAAATGTAGTTAAAGAAAATAGCTATTGCTGCTTGAATGCAAAAGGCCTGAAGCGCTGGCATCTTTGTCAGACTTCCTACGAGAAACGCCAAAGATTCACATATGGCTGCAGTTGTGATACTAGGACCCACTTCTCTTAGTCCGTACGCGACTCTGTCCTCCAGCTAAGTGTAGGGTTGTCTTTCGATTGAACTTTTTATGATGAACATATTGTCGACACCGATAGCCAGAATCAAAAAAGGTATTACTTCTGCACTGATCATCGTGAAGCCGATATTGAGGAAACTTATGAGCCCCATGGAACTAAAAACTGAAGCCAGCACAATTATGATGCCGATTATAGCGAGAGTGAAGCCTGAAGAGAATCTGGAAGGGAACTTTCCGATAGCTACACCGATATAAAAGAACATAGCTGTATAGCTTATGATCACGATCCACATATTCTAGTCTGTTTAGTTAATGAGTTCGTCAGGAATGGAGCGTTAACTGAGGTACTCGAAGTGCACTTGTAGTTTATTTGCAGAATAATCATAGATGTTAAGCATTTTGCCACCTGTAGCCATGACATTACCTGAGTCGTCCATGTCAAAGTGTTTGCGATACTCTGCTTAAAAAGAACCATTATCTGCGTTGTATTTATGTATGCTGTCGATCAAAACTTGCTTTTCCCACTCTTGAGCGCTAATTTTGGTGTACTAATCGTTGTTGAGAAGATAAGTAGCCATGAGTGATCTAGCCTGAACCCAGCAGTGTTTGCAAGGAATGATTCGTGATGAGGTGTTATCCTTAGATTCGTCGCAGCTGAGTCCTCCGAAGATGGTTTCCTGGGTTAGAAAAAGTTACCTTTATAAGGGGGATTTAGTTTTAGTCAGAGCAGGGAATACGTGAAGTAAAAGAGGTGGTATTTGGAGTCTATATGCAGAGAGCGGTATAAGCCACATCTGTATCGTTTGCTAACGTGCCCATGTCGAACTTCCATAGATCAAGGGTCGATGGTCGATAGCATCCTTTTTGACTGATGGGTTTGTAGCAAAGTTAATCGATGTGCACTTGCCTGCCTGAAACATCAGCTCTGCGTTTGTTGATTAAGGAGAGTAGAAAGTACATGCCGTAAAGGTGCTAATGATCGAAAATGTTTTATTTTTGGACGCCTTTCTGAATGAAAAGATGGGTACCTGAGTCATGATGATCTGTTCGGTCCTGAAGAAAGATCCGAACTTCTAGTTGAAGTCCATCTATTGCTAATAGCCAATTGAGTCGTGGCTGACCCACAATTCCTGCGGATCAGTTTCGAGTCGAATGTTGATCAGACCCAGAGAGAAGGAAAGAAAGATGACAGTGGAAAGAGTAAGGGTTATGAATCGATGGGTGTAGCAGAATCTACCCAGTTTATCGAAGACGACCTCAAAATCCATATATAATATGAATAATATTATTACCATACAACAAAACCTCAACAACACTTACAATTGCATCAATTCATAGAACAACTTTTTTCGATCAATATTTTGGGCCAATCTGCTTAAATTTTCAAACTTAAAATTTAATGACTAGATGTAAAATCCTTTAGAAAATTTCTCTAATGACGTAAATACTCAAAGCTTATATTATAAGTTTAGTTTAATAGAATAGAATGGGTTGTAACAACGTCGGGCGGACAAAGGTGACTATTCCCATAGCTGGATAAGTATTTGAGTATGCCCGGAAACGTCAGGAGCTGACTTAGTACGCTCTGCGTCATCGGATTCAGTGCATTATCGACATCGTGCACACTAAAACTCCATTTTAAATAGTAAAAACGGTAATCGCACGTAGTTCTTACTTACTCAGCTAACCGAAAACTGTAGCAAATAAAACATGTGTCGCTCTTTCCAAATCTTTAGCGACTAAGTCTCTGTAAAAAAGTAATCACTCAGCAGGCAATCTAATCTAAAAAATTTAAGGACTTAACAGTCTATAGCATCTCGAAAGACTTTAACTGAGCAACAATCGTATATCTAAAATAGAGGGTCTGTCTACTCTAACTTCTCTTACAGTGCTTTATCTGAGTACATTTTTGCTGAACAGACGAAAATCTCATTACTCGGATTGAAAATTTGGGTATGTTGTCGTCTCTGAGGGAGCTCTCCCTAGGTACGCTCAGAAACACTCAGGTAACCTTCTCATTACTCATGCAACAATCAAATCGCAAGAATATTCGGACTTTCTGAACTTAAAATGCTGTAAATGCTAGGGCTTTAGCTTAATCAAATCTAAAAAATTGAAGGTCTGAACAGCTTAATCTCGCTGAAACTGCTGATGCTGGGGGGAAATTTAATTTAAAAGATCGAAAATATTTCAGAGCTACCTAATCTGTAGGTGCTGACTCTAGAGAACAATCTAATTGAAAAAATAGAAAATGTCTATGGACTGCCCAGCCTCAAATAAATCAAATTGCGTATAAGGGTCCATAATTAGAATTTAATAAGATCGATTTATCTGAATAGCAGTTTGTGATTCAACAAATTACCAACAGCGGAGTGACTATTCATACCGAACAACAAAAAACTGGACTGCAAAAAATCTTGCCTAAATTTCTATCATGATCATCACTTTCCTATTCTACACTGTAATGCTATTCTTGATCAATTTTTATAAAAATATTATTAAATGGACAAAAATACGAATTAATAGGCTATCATAAACCCATTTTAGAATAGCCTTCGTAGCTTAAGTGCGCTTTTGAACTCTAGTAGGTAGTTAAAGAAATCGAATCAATTATTTCTTAAAGTGATCCATTAAAACCTGCTTTTTTGATTAATTGTTTCAGGGTTTGTTCCCTCGTCCAGTTGTACTCTGCAGCCACTTCTGGTAAAAAAGTAGCCTGATAATATCGACCCTTGTAGTTGGATTTTATAATGATGCCGTGTCTGCCTACCTACCACTCGAGGGCCTTTTTTCCCTCTTCGAAATTAACCAATAAGCTCACCCCTACATTCAGTGTTTTGACCTATTACAAAGTAACTGGCTCGAATCTATCATCTTCAAGAGCTGATACCAGGGCATACTTGGATAGAATGTGAGAGAGCTGTGCAGGAGCGAAGGTGCCTATGCATCCTCGAAGATCCTACTATATTTTCCATGTGACAAAGATGGGGACCTTAGGATCAGGTAATTGCTGAGGATACGGAGGCAAGGCTTTGCCTGATAATTTTGCTATAAGAACATCGAAACAGTATTTGCAGTGTTGTATGCTAGCTTGTATCTTGTCTGCTTGCATAAATTATAACAAATATAAGCATTGACTGAATTTTTTATAGCTTACCTTTTCTTTTTTGCAGAAATAAATAATCTTGTAGGCAAAAAGATATAATATAACAAAAAAATAATCTAAAGATTCGAGTCATTTTTAAATTTGATAGAATCTTTTCTAATTTGCTTAAATCTCTAATCTATAACAAGCCAGAATTGACGGATCTAGATCCGTCAGCCTGGCGACCAAAATTTTTTTCGGAAAGACGGATCTAGATCCGTCGAATCTGTCTTGTATAATTATAAATTTCAAAGATACAATAAAAGAAAACAATGAATTCGACATCTTCTACCTTAACAATGACTCTAACTTTTTGTGGACTAAAGAGATTTTGGTGCTTCATTAACGCAAAAAAAGCAATAGGGATATTTCAATTAATTGTAAAATGATTTTGTAATTCTCTTTGCGTTTGGAGCACTAATTCCTATTCAAATGAATTTTTCTAATAATTCTTTTATAATGCAGCATATTCTCGACTAATACAAAACCTTCTATCCGCAGCTTAAAGACGTAAAGCTTAAGCAAATCAATGCTAATTATGGTGCAAAATTTCATGGAATGAGCAGACTTCAACATTTTGGATAGTTTATTGAAGAAGGTAAAACGAGAAGAAAAACTGTCAAACCAGAATGTATCTCACTGGATTTAAAGCTACCTGAAGCCATTCACGTACTCTTGCATTAAATTGCTCACTGTATTTCTCCATATTGCTAGCGTAAGCATAAAGGAGAATGGATTAAGGATGAGCATGGCAGAGACTTTTACAATAATTTTTGGAAAATTATCTAACATGCACAAATAAAGGGAATGTACCACAGATAGTTCAATAGCGTCAACCATCTTATCAAATTTGATCAGAGCGTTTGATTTCTCAATTTAGTTATTAATTTTCTTGTATAATTTAACAATCATGCATATTTAGATGTATCACTTGTTACCGGGTCTGACTTAGTTTAAAGCATCGATTTCTTTCTTTTTATCAAAATTCTTTTTATATTTCTTTTGCGTATACTATTTAGCGTTTTCGTTCTTCATAAGTCCCTTGTCGAGTGTTCTACCATTATAGCTAATGCAGTCAATATTTTATTCTACTAGTTCTTTCTGTCCATTCAATACTTTGGCCAAAAACTGGGCCCTATCGACAGTGTCAAAAGAAACCCCATCCTTTTTTAAGTCAAACTTGCGATCAGGTTTTACTAAGTGATATAGCAGTTCTGAAACTTTTTGGGCCACAAAGGGTATCGACCACTCGAAAACGTCCATAAAGTTAGGCAGAAGGTAGGGATGCTTGTTTTAATTGTACTGCTGAATGTCCAGGGTGTTGTTCTGAGTGACAAAAAGTGTACTTTAAACTTGATGATGGCACCCTTATTATTGTAGAAATCACAGTAGTTTGGAGCCGAAAAGATCGTGATAACTGTAGGAAACTGTTTTTTGCCTCCCCAATGGTACATCTTGAATCCTTGAGCTTGAGCTTCGTGGGCCCTTATTATCGAAATAAGCTTGTTCTTGAGCAAAAACTTTTTGGTGACCTAAAA
>Ga0169931_10003679_pt1 | contig 24216 bp, 20 predicted proteins | sample Kivu_15m_20L_FD_129675 | JGI IMG/M metagenome (GOLD analysis project Ga0169931, IMG submission 129675) | Freshwater microbial communities from Lake Kivu, Western Province, Rwanda to study Microbial Dark Matter (Phase II) - Kivu_15m_20L... | ecosystem: Environmental > Aquatic > Freshwater > Lake...
AAACAGAATTTTCCGTGAGAAAAAGATCACATCTCAGCAACTGATAGCTCCATATGTCGACAGAAAAACAAACAGCTAAACAGCTATCAAAGCACAACTGACTTAGTTGGCTGAAGAAGGATATGTGCCTACGACAACGATTAGTATGTTATTCGATTTATTTGATTATAAAAATTCTAAATATGAATGTTTTTGTTGATTTTTTGAAAATATTAATGATGAGATCAATATTTGGGCGCACTGTTTTACCTCAAAAACAACTTATTTTTCTCAATCTTTTCCTGGTTAAATCTGATATATTCCTCGACACGATTGCTCAGTTTATCGATTCTTTAGGTATGTTTAGAATCAGTACTTAGATGTCTTTAGCTGATCATAGGTGAGCGTGGAACTTTTTATTAGATTAATCGTGGCGTCTTTGAAGGCATCTGACAAGGTATTTAGTAACGATCATTCACAGGTGAAACAATCGACTTTGGGTATGCTTGATTAATTATTTTGACATTTTAAAAGATATTTTTGGATGTTTCGGGTCTAGATTGTAAGGTAAAACTGAACTGTGGAACTTAATTTAGGCCTTTGCTATGAATATAAGGCTGATTTTCGCCATTAGATCGGTATGAAAATTGCTGCTAGTTAGGTCTATAAGCTGCCTTGTTTTCTTAGTAAACTTTTTTATTGTCAGAGTTAGCTACCTTTGTATCTGAATTAGCAACTTTTTTATCCGTTAGTTCTTTTTTAGCTGAAATTTATTCCATATGTATTTTTTAAGCCAACTGATCGATTTGCTATCGATAGCTAGCTTTTTTTTACTTCATATTCTGGGTTCTAAGACTGATTTATCCTGGATTTGAAAAATTGAAAGAAACTTACTTGAGTTACTGATTAATTTTTAATGTATTTAACTTGTTGTTCATTTGAAGATCGCTTAGATTTCTGTCGAATGACACTTTTTTATCACTGTTTCCTTTTTAATTTCCCCTATGCATCAATCTTTCTATGACAGGCGAAGAAGTTTTTTAGCCACTGCTAAGATTGATAGAAACATCTAAGCGAATGCCTTAGCCATTAAGATCGTCCATAAACATTTTTATGTCTTATTTGCTTGAAGAATGCAAAACTGGAATACAAAGCTGAATGAACTCACTTTTAGTAAGATTGAGTCTTTCTTGTCTGATTTTTTGAAAAACTCCGCCTAAAAAGTAAAGAGAAGATTCTGGAATCCATTTGTTGATATTTGTTTAACTGATTTTACCTCTGTTAAAAATGTCAAGCCCATTAAATACCTTTTCCAAAACTCTATGGTATTTCTGCATGCGCTCTTCGTTAATTTCTTAAACAGGTTCTTGTTGCTTTTTGGGTTCAGAAGTGCGTCGACAAAACGAATCTTCATAGGTAAAATCGAACTATCTTTAAGGTGTTCTTTTGACAGTTTATCGCGCACTAGGGGGTTTGGATGGTTTGGCTTTAGATGTATTATGGCAGTTAGTGGGTTAGTTGGACTTAAACTTGACTGCAAACAAGGGAAACTCAATTTTTTTAGATTGCTTAATCTTGTTTTATTTGTCATGTTGTGTCTTTTTGCTTTTGGGGCGCTTACGGTTGGTATAGACTGCTTGTAATTGTTGAATTCCAAGTTTGTTTTTGCGATCTTTAAGGGCGTTTTGTCTGATTCTATCGACGAGAGTCGTCATTAAACGTTATTATTTTAATAATAAGCTTATTTAGCAATAGTAAGGTTCATAATGATGAGAACAAATCAAAATCAAAATATTAAAAACAATATTATGATGATAAAATTTAAAGTTATTTATTGTTAGTTTGATCAATTTTTTGTAGATTAGACATTTCGCAGAGCTATAAAAGGCGATCCTACTTATTAAGAAGATTTTTCCTATGTTTTCTTATCGGAATCTGGTATTTTTCGAGACGAGCCCAAAACTCGAGAAGAGGCTAATGAGTAAATTTAGCTATAAAGCTATTCTTTTAGAGGACCTACCATTACAAATTTAGCTTGTTCCTACTTCTTAGGTTCAGCAGGTAGTTCATACCTAATTTACAGCAACTCCTAATCTTAGGTCTTTTCATATGTTTTTACCTTATCGCGCGCCTCTTTTCGTGTTTAGTTGTATTTCTGTATTTCTAGATCGCAAATGTGGTTGTTCCATGATTTTGGGTCTTAAAAAGGCTTGATATCCCCAAGGGTTTAGTCCGAATTATAAGAACGTTACAGGACAAATTTGTGATAAATAAAGTAGATGATTATCGAGATGAAGATGAAAGAATGCACTATGAAGCAGAAGGCACCAATCAATTCAGAACCTTAGGATAACAATCCCTCATTTTAGAAGAAACCCACGAAATCCAACAGGCACAACAAACTGCACAATGTCTCGATGTAAAGGAAGATTTCAATCAGTGTAGGACTTGAAGAGGGAGGAATCTGTTCCTTGAGGAATGGCAGCAGTTGAATGTAGCCCAGCACTAAAGTCGCCACTGCTGAAATCATATCCCCGATGCTATCGATTTCGTTCTTGTGGTTGAGAATGGCCTGACTAATTATGGCTAGAAAGAGCAGGGGCAGGCAGAATGTCACCAGAAAATTTCCAGGGTACTTGTAAAATGGCAAGAAAAAATACACATACTGGAAGTAGCTGAAATTTTTCTTGTCCTTTTATTCGAACTTAGACTTTTCTGAGATAAGCATCAGATAGGAATCTTCGTTAGTATGGTAGCTTTATAGTTTTTTCTCAGCCAAGTCGAACACGCCTCTGGAGATTTTTCTGGAGCAAGGGATAGGAACGGCCTAGCTATTGCGCATGTTGTTGAAACTGACCTAGTATTAGATGTTTCTAGGTTAGCCATCTTTTGATTTGATCTGCATTTTTTTGCCTTTGAGGGTGTTGAAAGTGATAGAGAACACCATGTCGGTGAGGTCGAAGGGAGTCATGAAGGGGTTCACGTGAATATCCGTATCCAGATTCATTCTTATCACATACTGAATGTATTTTATCGATTTTTGTTATTTTTTATTATCCTTTCCCTTCTATTCATTCTTATCTTGTTTAGATTTCTATTTTATATGATGCTCTTAGTTTTTTTATCCATTCTTTTCCTCTATTTTTTATTTACGGATATCCTCTTCTTTCAATTTTTTGATCTCTCCTCTGTTGATTTGTATTTAAACATCTTTTCTTAATCTTTTGATAATAAAATCTGGCAAGTCGTTAACCTTGATATAAATGATGATCACACAGTTGATTTTGCCAGTCAGCTTGTTAATATCTATATCTTGAACGCTTTTCAACTTGCAAAATGTATAGGTTGGCACGTAGAATATATATTTGCTTACCAAAAGTTCATTATGCAAACCTTTTTCGTATTTTTTACACAGAAGAAGTTGGTTGCTAAAGCCCTAGTTTTATTATTTAAGTTCCTTCCCTTTGAAGTTTGCCTAGTAACGCCGAGGATTAGTCAGTTTTTAATTATGGGGCAATGTGATCTGCCGCTACACCAAGATAAGGATTGTTACGATAATTGAAGTTGTTATCAGGATCACTTTGAACTCACTAAATCCTGTGTCCTAAAGTGAATATGACTGCCCACCAAATATAGAGCCGAAAAAGTCTGCGAATGCATTGCCAACAGTTCCATTGATGGTTTCAGCAATCGTATCGTTGATTGTCTCATTAAGTGTGTGGTTAAACGTCTCAATAATTGTTTGATTGATCGTTTAATTGAGTGCAATCTGTGCCTAATTCATGTCTACTATATCTTTTATATATTCAACAAATAAATCTTAGTAGCTTTTGATAAATACACGCTATTATTGTGATATTAATTTCATCTAAAAGTCAGATTAATTATATGTTTTTCAGATTAAATCTAAGCATAATCACTATGCATAATCACTGGGCATAGTATAGCGATTTTGCACTCGCCATAGTGCGACTGGTAAATAATTTAGTCGATCGATCGTTAGATTGTTTGAGCTATTCCATACTATTGACAAGCTGGGTCAGATTAACTTGTGAGAACCTGAGTCTATTACTGAGTGCGCTATTATCAACAGAAAGTGATTTGTTCATCTTAGTTTCTTCTTATTGCTATCTGCTGCGTCGATGGAGTTTCTTCATTTCTTTCTAGCGCTGTCTCAAACGATTAGTAAGCTCTCCAGTGATCTTTTTGTTTTCGTGATCGTTTTAGGCCATGCTTGTCTGATACTGCTAATTGACACTTTTCAAGTTTTATATCTATTGTACGTAAGTTAAGATTTATTTATTGACTCTTTTGAGCTATCTTTACTTTTATTTTTGTGCTAGTTTTGTAGCTTCTTCGGCTCTGACTACCTTAGAGTGACAACTGTATTACATATCAGCTACGATTCTTTCTAGTTATGCACATCGATCACTTAGTTTGTTTATATCACTTACTTGAGTAGCAATTATCACACATTTTTATCTTACCTAGTCTTACTTATCATCGAATTTCTTCTGCCATTCTCCTAGTTGCCTCATGTATATGCCAGAATGTTATTGAGCGGTATGATTCATGCTTTTTTCAACGTGGTTTGCTTGCTGCTTGAAAAAAGCTACTTCTTCTTAGTAACGATTCTATAACTAAATCGTTCTTAATTTTTAGCTATTTAGTTCTTCTTTTTGATTATCTATCATCTCTTTTTGATGCTATATCATTCCTTCATATCTTATTATCTTGTCTCTAAGTTGTTCGATTTATATTATTTTTTATTTAGCTATGCTTTTGTGAAGGTCTATATTAGTGCTATTAAACTGCATGCTCATCTCCATCCTAGAAGCCTATTGCTTGGCTCGTTCCATCACTTAGTCTTTCATCTTTCCCCTAAGCTGTAACTCTTATATTTGCCGTTGTTTTTCGGATAGAGCTCTTTGGAGTGTACGGTTTTCTGCTTCTATCATAGTGATCTTCTCCTTGTAATCAAAAAGTTAGCTACTGAACCTTCGCTATTGTTATTTTTGTATAGTCTAATAACGCTCAATACTGCCTTATAATTTTTAGTTTTGTTACTTCAAACGAGCAGCCTCTCTGTATTTTTCTCCGATCAGTTTTTAAGAATTCTACAAGCGTGTTTCCTTAAGCAAAGCGTTAAGTCTTTCTACTTCCATAGTCAGCATAAGTATTTTACTCAAATAACCTTAATCTTTGCTTTCAAGATGCGTACTATCTTCATTTTTATCACGCGATCGATTAAGCAGATGTACGGTAGGACCATAAGAACTTTTTTAATGTTGTCGGTGCAGTTTTCCGGAGGTAGGGGAGAAGTTTATTGAGCGATTGACTGAGTAGGAAACCATATAGTCTGAGAACACATTGCTTTTGTTCATGTTTATTTATATTGAAGAAATATAGCCCGCAGTTAGGTTTATTATGGAAGAATATTTACAGACATAATTATTAACAAAATTCAATAATTAAGGTGTCTAAACTGAAAAATGAATATTCAATATTGAAAGATCTGAATTTTATGATTTTAGTCGTTTAAGACTTATATCTTTATTTTAGATAATAAAAAGAAAATGCCAATAAAAGCTATCATCTTAATAGGTGGTTACGGAACCAGACTTCGACCTTTGACCTTTTCTTGTCCTAAACCTATATTCCCTTTCGTAAATAAAACACCCATTTAAGGCATAGTCTAAGTAAAAATTATGACACGTAGGCACTATCTTTGATCAATGTCAACTAAATTATCTTAGGCTTCGACTGCCAGTGCAATCAAAGAATATCAGAATAAGTAAAAAAAATTCTATCTTAGGAATTTGCAAAGAAGTCGCAAGTTTAAGGAGAAGTAGAGCCAATTAATCAGCAAGCGAGTATGATCATGAAGGAATTAAAACCTCTTTAATAAAAATACAAGGTTAAATTCGTATGGTCTCAGAAACATTAAGCTTTGGGCACAGCTGGACCCATTAAGTATGCGGAAAAATAGTTGAAACAAAACAACTAAGAAGGCATGTTTTTTGTATTCAATAGTGATGTTATTTGCAACTATCCGCTTAAAGAACTTCTAGAATATCATAGGCTCAGCGGATAGGAGGCTTCTATCCTTCTGGCAACCGTCAAAGATCCAAGTCGATTCGGGGTGGTAGTAAGAGACTAAACTTCAGGAAAAGTTCATCGTTTTGTATAAAAACCTAAATAATTCGTCGGCAACTCTATAAATGCAGGCATATATATCCTGAACTGTTCTGTCATCGACCGTATCCCTTCAAGATTCTGCATGATATAAATGGAAGTCTTTCCTTATCTAGCTCTAGAAGGCAAACTTCACTCTTTGCTTATCAAAGATAACTTTTGGTACGATATCGGCAAGCCTGAAGACTATATTAGCGCACAGGGAGCTTATCTCGAGTACTATAAGCCTAGTCTTGACAGCTAATATAAAAACAAAAAAGTATTGATTGATCAGACTTCGCAAGTGGGAATAGACTGCAAGATTGGGCCTAATGTGGTTATTGGACCTAATTGTAAAATAGGAAACGGAGTCAGATTGAGAGACTGCACACTAATAGCTAATGTTACCATAGAAAACTATGCGTATGTTAGTGACACGATTGTATCTTGGGACTGTAGTATTCGTTCCTACGCTAGAATATAGGGTTTGAGCTGTTTAGCTGAAGATGTGGAGGTGCGTGAAGGCGTGCGTGTGACAAAATGCCTGGTATGTTCTCATAAATCTATAAGTTCAAATGTATAAAATCAAGTGCTGATGTGATTGTATGATATCAAATATTTTTGAATAAAGTTAAACAATATTACATAATTTGGCAGATCTTTTTAATAAGATGCAAAATAATCTATAAAGACAATGGATTAGCAATTTTAATGATCATGCGATATAGTTAAAGACATTTCTCTTCTTTTCATCTCTTTAACATATCTTCTGGTTGATCAGATAATCGATTATTTGTTTTAAGAATTTTTAATTCACTTTAAATTGCTTGTATTTACCATCCTGAACTTATTTCAAAATAGATGTGAACTAGATACTCATATTGTTATGATGGGCATGCTTCAATGATTTTACAACTCCGTCCACGATGTTGGTCCATCTTCTCAAGTCGGCTTAGGGGTCTCCTGCTGCCAGTCCTTTCATAAGCTAGTCGAAGCCTCTTTTAAGCTACTAAGGTAAACTCAGAATGTTGTTTTTGAGGATGGCTATTGGCTTAGGCGGAGGACCTTTTCCTGCCTTCTTGCGCTTTTACTATTCTAAAAAGTCATAATTAGCGTTAATTGACAGCTAATCAGTGTCTGATAGCTTGCAGAAGCTTTAAGTTCCAGCCTTGAATGGCTATTTGTTAGAACATATGATAAGTCCAGCCACTGTCATCTCGAAAACTGCTTTAGCCAGCTCGATCTCAGCCTTAGGCTTCTCTTTTTAATTGCCAGATGCTTCAATAGCCATCTTGATCTGCTTCCATGTAAGTTTTCCTTGCTGATCGATAAGCAAAAGTACTATCATATATAAATTTTTGAATTGAAAATTTTGCTTCTTTTTGTTAGCGAATTCACCCTTGAACAGTGAGACTCCTGCGTTCAACTCAAACTATAATTTCTTATCATCTTTCTTTTTAAAATATTAAGTAACTTTGTCAAAAGATCCTTTCAGTATTTTTGGAGGAGCCTATATCTTATAAGTAGAGCGTTCAGGCCAAAAAACACCATTTTTGATAATAAGTTGACTAAGTGGAAACAGATTATCTTCTCCAATTTTGACTTTGATATTTGCAAACATTTAACGACTTTTTTTCATGTCTTTGATATTATCTGCAATTCCTTACACTTATTTAGTTCCACATTCATTACCGATTTCTTTGACAAAATTATCCTACATAAGCAAAACTCGCTAAGCATCAAGATCCTTTGAAAAATCTACATTTTCTATTAATCTATTAGCCATGTAGCGATGATGCTATTGAGCAAAGGTATCTTTTTATTATAGAATTTTGAAGAGAGTGACTAGTTGCTTGTAGACATCATCGGTCATGCTTTAAGGCTTAGGGTATGCTGCTTTGAATTTAATGTCGATAAAAATAGCTAAGTTACGGGCTCCCACATTGTACTTCTTTTCTTTCCTGCCACTCTAAGTAATGTCATTACTGAGCATACCCTTTATCATATTGTTTCTTTCGTTTTGCAGTTCGAAATTGTTACCGCAGAATTCCATAATACGTACACATTTTCCATTAATTCTCATGAGCTCATTAATGAAATCTGGAGGCTTACGCATAAGAAGAGTAACCTTTTAGGCTTAGCTTTGCAAATATTTGCTGAAGTTCTGTCTTATGAAGCCCTTAGATTTATTGAATACTCTTGAGTAGACTTTCCAGAAACTTTTTATGTCATTTGCATAGTCTTCTTTTCCTTACTAATATTTTTCGAGAAGCGTAGGCCAACCATCAGCTTTTGCTATACGCTGAGGCATCTCTTTAATGATGAGATGTTCATTAAGAGTATCAATATAAACCCCTCGATTTTCTTTAGAGTGTATATAGTATTCAGCCCTTTCTTCTTAAGCAGCAATGAAATTTAAAACCTTTTTTATTTCATCAATCGCATTCATGTTAAGCAAGTTAGTTCTGACTTATTTCTTATAGTATTCTTTGAGATCTTAAAGAGTCCTTTTAAGTAAGTGATCGTTGAAGAATTATCCATCTCTACTGCGTCTGAAATTAGGTAGTTTGTCATTATTTATGATAATTTTTGCTATTTTGGGTTTTTTTGTCGAAGGTTCAAGCATGCAGTGAGCTTCCATGTCAAAATAGCAGCTCTCCAAACTGTGAACACTTTATCTCAGTTCTTATCTTGGAATTTTCTTGTCCTATCTCTCCATATTGAAAAATTTGCTGAAAGCGTCCTTAAAAGTCTAGATAATGCCAATTCTTTAAAAATATTTTTTGAGCTAATTAACTCCCATAACAGCCACTGCTACAACTTCTTCTTTGCCTGCATTTGTAGAAAGTTAACATCTATATTAGTGATCTTTGGCATTAGACATTCTATTGATAGTCTGGAAAAGTTCGCTGAGACCTTAAGTGATGAAGTAGTGGCAAAATATGAAAATCTGATAGTGATTCCAGACTATGTTGAGAGTTTCAACTAATAGTTGATTATCAGTATTGACTGTCCCTTGTTTTTTTCTGTTTTTAGCAAAGATATTCAGTTTCATTGAAACGTACTATTTTATGAAAAATTGAATGTTTTATCGAACAAAACGGTTGATCTAAACCTTCTAGGATATTGTAGGCTTAGACTGGGTAAAATTGTAAACAAGTCTGAATGTTTATATTGTTACTCTCTGATGGCCGAATAGTTCAAAGTCTGAATGCCAGTGTTGGTAAACTTGGCTATGAGTTGATCCCTGATTTTCTTGAACTCTGCCTCGATATTATCCAGAAGTTTCTTAACAAGATCTCTCTGGTTTTGACTCATAGATAAAAATTATATCTTTCATAAATGAAAAGAGGCAAGTTATAAGTTTTATAGCTTAACATCACAAATATATATTTAAGTCCTAGATTAATATAAAAAATTGTTTTTAAATTTAAAGAAAAATAAAAATACGAAAAACTTGTCATAAATATGTAAAGAAAACATTCAGAAATATTATCTTCGTTCTACTTAATCTTGATAAAGTTTGATTATTTTATTATGGGCAACTAACAAAACACCAGAAGACCCAAATAAATATCAAGATATCGTAACAATTTTTCACTAGATTAATCCAAAATGAAAGCTTCTCTAAAATAACAACCAGTTGCGCCTGCTAAAAGACCTTCTAACTACTTTGAAGCCTCTTTATTGTAACTTCCTCGAGAAAAATCTATCAAGGATATAGCGCCAGCCCCTCCTAAATCTTCATAACAACCGTCTTCGAGAAAGAGCTCATCTTTAGTATAATCAAGGGGCAGTGTGAGTCAGAAATAAGCGTAAGGGTTGAATAAAAGATTGGCTAAATTAAATATTAAAAATGAGGAACTAAGACAATAACTGATTAAGATAAGCAGTCAGCTTACCAATAAAATCAACAGACGAAAGTATCAGCAACTAAAGAGAGACAAATAAGAACCATAATAGGTTTAAGCGCAACAAGGAAAAGAAAAATCTGTAGCAGCTTTAAAAAAATAACTTTAGAATGGTTATAAACAGGTAGATCGATACAAGAGGCTTATTTCTGATTTAAAAGGCAATCAAAGCTTAGAAAATGAGCAAAGAGCACATTTTTTATAAGCGAAAGTCGTCGAACTAGATCATCAAATAGAGTCAGCTCAGTAAGATATCTAAGCTGCAAAAAACATAAAAACCAATCAAATAAAAATGATCAAAAAAGCATAGCAAGACTACAACAACAGCTAAATAAAAACTCAAGAGGCATAGATTTAAAAATTAAAAGCAGCTATTAAAGTTTTTAACGAGATGGACAAAAAGAGAGCTCATAGTTAGAGGGTGGCACAAGAGTACATGTTTCAACTATAGCGAAGAGTTAGGTAAATAAACGGAGAATATCTTCCGGAAATAAAAAGTTACGCTAACAAAAACTTTCAGCCCTAGCCTAAGTACGATAAGAAGAAAAAGACAGAGAATACAAATTATAAACCGGCTAAGTGGTAAATGGCTGATGTTCTTGATGAGCTTAACACTCTTAAACAAAAACATGAATAGTATCATGTCAAGATGGAGAAGGCTTTGAAGAGCAAGACAGTTGCTAAATAGGCAGCAGATTCATCTAAATAGCAGCTGGAAAATGCATAAAAATTGATAGAAACACTGCACTACAAGAAAGATAGGTATCTACAACTGGTTATGGGCAACATAGATTTTCTTATGAATTCAGATGACTAGTAGCAGCACTCATAAGTTCAAGGCTAAGAGGGAATGCGGATAATTACAAAAGGAAACGACATGCCTTAGCAGTTGGCTTTCGACGATCATTAAATTTTAAAAGCTATTCCTCATGGTAACATAAAAATAGTATCTATCAATATATGGTATAACTAAAAACATCAGATTTGTGCTTTTCAATCGATATACTCAGACGGAAAAGATTGTTTATTGGGAGCAAGAACCTCAAGTGTTAACGGAGATATGTAAAAATAAGTTTTAGAAGTAGATGAAGGTGATTTTATCAAGAATATTATGGGAAGTTTTAGTAAAAAAGGAGCTATAGAGTTTCTTGCATTCTATTCGGCAAAAGGAAAAGCTAAACAGTTTGGAAAAGAGCTGATGAATGGACTGAATTTTACTCTTAATGTCACTAAACGAGAACGACCGATATGTTTTTCTGGTTTTTCGTTTTTCGATGGAACTTCTTGGCGCATCAATAAAATAATTGTTGATGTAACTTCAGAATGATTATTAATTTTGTTTACAGAATCTAAATTCTTGTGATTTGAATATTTAGTTACAATAAATACTTTCTATAGATCGATCTATATCTTTTCAAATATGTTTCTTTAAAAATTTGAATGTTTTTTGTTTCCTTTATCAGTATTGTGACAGAATCGGTTAGAAAATAGCTTATAGTCTGACTTACTCTGACATTTTATTTGCATGTAGAGACCCAACAAGTACTCCATTAAGATTTCTATATAATCTAAACGATCAGACCACTCAAGTTGTCTTTCCTTATAGCGTCCTAGCTGGAGCTCCCGCAATCATTCTCTCTCCAAAAAACATAGTCTTGTAGAGTAAAACATCTCTTATAAAGAGTCATGAGTCTTTAAAGCGGTCGAAAATCAGACTTTTATGAGCGAGTTCTTGAGTAATGTGGTCATCAGAATCCTCACCATCACCATCATCACGGGTAGAGACAGTCTCTTGGGGCGTTTTTGGAGTGCGGAGGAAACTATAATTATCTAGCTCATGCCGATCATTTTGAAGTTCCTGGAGAAATAAAAGCAACTAAATCCAACTAAAGTCAAATTGTTATCAATCATGCTTGCACCTGCTACCTCTAGTGTTCATGGGAGATTTGTCCTTGCTTCTAGGCAAAAGATTAACCCTGCCTCAAAGACTACTGTTGCGCTACTTGCATATAGAAAAAATAGTAGCTATTCAGGCAAAGAAAGCAAAGATAAGACTAATCTAGAGGTGTTGAGCAAGTAAGTTAAGTGCCCTTGATATTTTGCACTTGCAAGAAAACAAAATGCAAGAAAAAATATTGCAGCTGTTTTGCTGCAGGAGTCATGTGTGGACCTCATTGTAGCTGCTAAGGCTGCACTAATTGTCTAATGCCCTAGGAGGCTATGGATATATAGTAGGAATAAGATGATATTCCTTAATAGTAATTGGCTCGGATGATGATGCCTGAAAGCATGGACTTCTAGCCTGTTTAATTCAGGCTGTCTAATAATTGATTGTGATACTATTGACTATTTTTCAATATTTTTTGATTTATTTATGCTCGATATGTGCATGTGGAAGTTGTGACGTGCTACATAAGATATATATGTCCACGAAGACTGGCAAGAAATAGGTCAAGAAGCAACAGGCAGCTGAGACCAAAGAGTATGTTACTACTATTGACGGTTTCTGGAAAAAGTACTCGGCTTAGACACCTTAGCGAATCAAGATCATTGACTGGTTCATCCTCTATCTGATCGCTATAATTGGAGTGCAGTTCTTTTATCGCCTGGTGGTAGGAGATGATTTTCCTAAAAATGCATTCCTCACTGGTGTGTTCTGCCCTCTCGGAGTGATCGTACTGCTCGTCAACATTCGCAGCTAGCGTAAGAACTATCGTCAACTGGGAGAGTTCTTCTTGGCTTGTTTGGTGCTCTTCGTTGTCAGCATCAATTTTGTTGGGTGATCTACATGTCTTAATTTTAGAATTTTGATGCCCTCGGTTCCCGATTGTGGCCTAGAAAATGGGTCGTAGTGTTATAACCGAGGGAAATCCATGCAGCAATTATTAGCTCACGACCACTCCATTGATCGTGAGTCAGTCCCGCTGTGACAAATATACAAAAAAACTGGCAAAAGGTCAGCTTTTGATATTCTGATATTCATAGATATTTGAAGATTAATATTGTCTTAGGTATATATAATTCAAAAAATATGAAAGTGGGAGTGGACCCATAAAGAGCTAAGGCTATCGGTCGCATGTTGTTTCAAAAGTACGATTTAGGCAAGCGAGGGGCTCTAGGGCCTAAACAATGCTACTAAATTTTTAGTGATTTCTGCTACCGTATCCTTGTAAGTCTATGCTCAATCAGGTCATCAATCCTCAGCCAACTATGTAAGAAGCAAATTCCATGTACTAAGTTCTTGATTAAAATAAAGATCAAAAAGTTACATAAGTTGATTTTGAAAACTTAGCAGTCAAGTATCTTTGTGGATCTAGTGGAGGTTTTGGCAATTTTTCGACCTCAAGAGCCACTAGTCAAACAAGTCAGGCGTATTCACAATCAAAAGTGACTAACCAGACCAATCTTCAGACCTCTACTGTCACTAAATATGTGTATTTTTGAACTCATACAGTAATCATAAACAGCCTGAAAGCAGAAATTTGACTAATGTGGCTAAAAGAAGGTTAGATGTAGCTAGAAGGCTATTTAAAATGTTTGACAAAGACAACTCTGGGGACTTAACTGAATAGGAAGTTCCCTTTATCATTCAAGAGACCTACAAAGAGATGGGACAGCAGTATCAACCTTCAGCCTAGGACGTCAAAAGCTATATGAAGATGGTGGATAGGGATTCCAACGGTAAAATTACTCTAGATGAATTCGAATAGATCATCCTACGCAGCTTGAAGAATGCTGGATTCTAAATATATGAATGATTGGTTTGAACATCTATACATCTATTATATTAAAAAGTTAACGAAGACAAAAAAATGGATCAAGTTAAATCCATACTGAAACTAAAACGAATCAGAAAAAACAACTATAAAATACATCTAAAGATTCAGCAAATCATTAGTAGTCAAGTAAATATAAGAAAGTCAAATTTAATAAATAAAAAAATAGTAAAAATTATAGTCCAAACAAATAGTTTAAAAAAAATTAAGATAAAATAAATAAAAGTAAAAACAGATTTTTTAATCAAAACTCATATTTGGATAAGGGTCTGTAGATAATCGGAAAAACGCATCATTAAATTAACTATAGTTAATAAGTCGAGTAAATATAATATCGAACTTATTAGAAAAAAAATCATAACACCTAAAATATCAAAAAAGATGTTAGATAATCAAAAAACATCTTTGTTTAAAATCATTTGCAAATCGAAGGATTGAAAAATGAAAACTAACAATCAAAAACTGCTAATTTTAAAAAGAAACAAAGAAGATTATTCTATTGATGCAAATTTAGTTTTTTTATCAGCGAACGAACTGTTAAAATATCAAAGAAGACTCATTTAATATAGAAACTGAAGTCTATTAAGATTTGAAATATTAAAATATATTCAAAAACAGTTAAGCCTGATAACATTCAATATTTAATTACACTTTTTTATATTATATAGATAAGCAACATACTTTTATAACCATTTCCTGACTTGTGCTAAAGATAAAAAAGCTAGTTAGAAAGCTAATTTTTTGATTTTTATTTTAAAACATCAACTACGAGATGGTTTGGGAATTCTTACTTGTTTAAGCGTATAAACTTAATTAGGTATGTTGATGTTAACTTGCTTCGAGCGAGGTTTTGGCTAGTTTGAAGTCTGTCTCATTTTGAAGGCTTCTTGTTTTTGCTAAATCAGACGTTTGTTTCTATCTTCGATTTCTTTACGCTTCTACATGCTAACTGCACTCTTTTTCTTTTAAGCGACTCTATCTTTTTCGGCCTAACTCACTAATTTCTGTTGCTCTTCTTTCTGCTTTTTTCTAAACTAAAGAACTTGTTTCTTTTTCTCTTGATTTTGTTGATCTTTGACTTTATTTATAGCTTGTTGTTGCTACTGAAGCATAAGCTGAGCCCTCACTTGTTGCTAGCTATTCAATTATTTTTACAAAAATCTGATTCCTTTGAATTATTCACTTGCAAGTTTTTTTTCTTTCTACATCTGCAAGTAGTTTTCATAAAGCTACAAATGATCCATGATTTCCGTAGCCTTCATACCAAGTACACGTTCTCCCTCACTCACTATTTTCTTTGTCTAACCTCCACATCGGTTGTAAATTTGAATGAAGTCTCGATGATCGCCATCAAACCACTGACCCTTGCCTTTGTTAGTACGACTGATTTTTTTATTTAACTCCTAAATTTCTCTTCTAAGAGCATCAACTCGTTTTTCAGCACTAATATGGGGATCGCTATGTTCTTCAGCGTTTTCTTATTCATCTTCTTAAACTTCTCTGATTTATTAATCCACTTATTTGATTTGATTTTCTATTTTGTATTACTTTTCGTATTGTGCCTAGTTAACAAGCCCTTAGAGCTCATCTTGTATTTTCTGTTAAAGTCGATCCAAATGATCAAAAGCATCCATTTTTTATTGCTTAACTGCCTGTATTTTATTTGAAAAAGATGTCACTTGTTACATGTCAAGAGCATTATCTCTATGAAGAAGATGCATAGAAGCAACCTATTGAAGCATTTAGCTGATTTACTCAAAAATTTTGTTTTAGTAAAGCTATAGATCGAATTATTTTTTATCTATGTGCGAATAGAGATTGAGGCATTAAAGTTTTTTTGTTGTTTTTTATATCGATTTGAGTAAAAGCGGCAAAGAAGGGATCTATTTAAGCTGAGTTTTCATGTCTTGGTAGATGAACTTAAATTCTTCATAAGTACATTAATACCTTAAACTTCCATACTGTTTTACTATTAATAATATACATTCTGAATTTCAAAAAAATTTTTTATTCTTGAATACAAAAAAATAGACAAAAATACTTAAAATTTATAACTTAAACCTGTTTATAGCAGAAATCTGCTTTTGGCAATATAAATGACTGGAATAATTATATTACATGGAGACCAAGTAATCCGTAAAGAAAAAGAAGGACAATCACAAAGACAAAAAAGCCTCACGAAGTTTGCCTACAATATGCAACAAACCCATAAATCTACACATAATAGATAGTCACAAAGCATATCAACTTCCAATTTAACAAAAACATTCTCTTTAGAACTGGGCATATGTGCCTCCTATGTATCCTAAACCGGTGCATCAATACTAAGTTCTACTACCTGATTTCAAGGAAAGACATAAAAGTATTTAATCACTTTCAAGGGAAACTATAAATCCTAGTATGACACTTCTTCATAAATACTTCCAGCGTAAACAACAAGCAACTATTAGAGATCGTTGTCGATTCAGGGGTCATCTAAATAAATAATATATGGGTCCTTGGTAAAAATTGGCTTCTCTACAAGATAAAACAAAAATGTTTAGTTTTATGAGTGACTCCAAAAGGCTTAGCAATAAGTTAAAGACAAAGATGTCTTTCTCATCAAGAGAAAAGAGCCTTTCTGGCGCAATGCTGACTACTTTGGATGCATTTTTTATCGATAATTAGCACACTATGTGCTGACTTCAAATGATCTGTATATTTTTGCCAAACTATGCGCCATAAAGTCTTATAATATAATGCCCAAAACTGACTATTTTTCGCTTCCTAACCCCTACGAATAAATCTATCGAAAAGTCAGCAGTAGACAGCATACTCGTGAGGCTGTCGAAGAAGTGGCTAGACATCTAGGAATGCTATACAATACTGTGGGAGTAGTCATTAAAGATCTCATTAAGAGTATGGCAGTTAAGTATCAAACTAATACTAACAAACACTCACAAACTGATTAAAGCTGTGGCAATATGAGCGAAAATAGGAGTTTAAATTTTTCGAAAAATCGAAGTGATTTTAGATCATCACATGTCGATAACGGTGGAATGTACAAAAAAGTTGAAAAAGGGGTTGAAAAAGCTAAATTTGACAAAAATACCTCTAATAAAAACGAAAATGATTCGAATAAATAATTCGACTTGGATGAATTTAGTTTCAAAAGTGTAGAACCATTAAAAAACAAGAAAAACTAAAAAGACAAATCTCAGTTTCCACCCAATATTTTTACACAAAATTTTGCCCAACAGATTAATCCTACTAAAAAAGATACATAAAAATTAAATGAAAATCTTCTGAGAAATCCTTTTAAACAGGTCTAAAGACGCAATCAAGAAATATCAGAAGATAGTGACATTGACGAATAAGAAAATTCGCCTTTAGATGATAATAAATCAAGCAGATCAGTTCAATTTAACAATCAGAGAGATTAGTTTTAGTTAGATAATTCTGTGAGAGTAAATCCAGGTCGTAAGAAAAATGAAAGGGAGCAGTTCAAAGGTATCAGATGTCTAGAATGCGATAGATACTATGAAGCTATGGGACTCTAGGGCGACAAATTATGTGAATGTACATCTCGGCACCGCTCAAACATGCCTATGCGTCGTTATCCCAAAAATGACTTCAGTCAATAATTCGATCTCGATTGATATAGTGTCTGTATATTATAACAAATTGTCTTTTAAAATGTTGGGGTAAGAGGCCCTCTAGCAACATATGAACTTCTACTTAAACAAAATGGAGTAAAAATTCAATGACAAGCAACAAAAATTGAACCAGTTAGGTCTGCGTCTTAATTAATCAGCTGTTAAAATACAAAAGGCATGGAAAAAACATGTAGCATTTAAAAGATTTAAAGCGGCTTTCATCATTCAACGCTTTTGGAGAAAAATGCTTAAAAAGATAGCCTATAGAAAAGGTGTGCTTTCTAAGTGCACAAAGACAATCATGGGACTTAAAATAGCGTGGTTCATATTGAAAGTATACAAGCGGAAAATACCATAAAAAAATATTAAAATTAGTAATCGTCGAAGTAAAATAATAACTCAAGTCGTGTCTCTTCAGGCTAGATCATACTTATCGAGCATTTCGGCAACAGACGCTTAAATGCATTACATCCGTAAATACGCAGTATATGACAAGCGTGAGTTTAGCAAACAATGGAGCGAGCACGAAAGTAAGCTTCGTTAATGGATGTTATCACAGATTCGCAAAAAATGGGTGCGAAAGGCTGGCAGTATTTGGATCAATTAATAGCAGAAATAAGTAGATATCGAGAAGTTTATAGGCAAAATAGTGTAGCAAACATATCTAAAAAAGTATAGCGAGTTGTAAAGCAGCCAACAAAAACTAAAGGCAAATCTGTAAGCGCTGGCTAAACAGATGCAGGCGCTAAGAAAGATATTCTATTTGACATGCGAGAGATGATTTGTACATGATTTTAATATTGACAACCATAATTAATAGATAATATGATCGCCAAGGGATTCAAGATGATACAATCGCTTAATAGAAGTTTCTTTTTCCGTTTCAGTGAAGAAATTTTAGTCAAAAAGCGAGAGAAAGAAGCCAAGCTTGCAGCGATCATCAAGTCTGCGCTAAACCCTAGCTATATTAAGGTATAAGACACATCTGGAAACTCTTCGTGTATTTTTGTGTATATATAGGTGGACAGATGTATTCGATTAAAGTCTAATCTTAGCAATTTGTTGGAAAATCTAAGGTGCAACAACATAAGATGGTGACTTCATGTATTTCTTAAGAAATGAAACATATTCATGCGGTAGATCTCAAAACCAAAGTACCTTAGACTAAAACAGAAGGCAACAAAAATCAATCTTGATCATTAAAATTTATACTGCAAAGCATCTTTATTAATTAAAAAATGTTTATTAATTATTGGCTATTTTAATAAAATTATTTCAAGCCTGTCTCTCAGCCAAGTAGTCATTAATGATTGTATTCTTCTATACTTGATATTTTCTAATAAAAAATGGCGTACACATGCATCAGATCTAATTTATTGGGTGTCTCAGTTATGATTTGTGTGATTTGCACTATTTATCTATTTTATTCGAGTTCGTAATAAATTTAAGGTATGAGCAACATATCGCTTGTCGGACCCTAGCAGATCCAAAAACATCAGAACAACAACTCACCATCTAAAGTGTCTTTTCGCTTCTCTAAATCTAAGCGTTTCAAGGACAACAACCCCGAGTGCCCTATCGCATTCTACTCATACAAAAGTCAACTTTCAGAACGCACGGCATCGATCGGCAACTCTAAAAAAATAGATCTCAATAATGACCTTTCCCATACTCCCCCAAGCAATCTTTACGACCCCAACACATACTACGATTTTGCTAAATCTAAAGGACTTTCTTTCGCAATCAGCCGCGATCAATCTCCTGATCAGTCCTATTTGATCCCACAGATTCACAAATTTCCAGGACCTGCCAACGTAATTTATCCTCAAGTCAGTATGATAACGATAAAGCTCCAAGAATGACTTCTTCAGCTTACTCTATGAGGCACAAAACTATCGACGCTGTGGGAAAAAAACTTAGCTATAGAAAAAACCCAGGACCGGGAGCATACTAGGCAGTTGACCTTCATAACGCTAATCTCAAGACTCTAGTCAGCAAGTATAAAGGCGCTTCTCTATGCGCAGTGTCAAACTCGCCGAGGTTCCCAAAGGCCAAATAATGTCCTGGGCCTCAGACCTATATTGATACTGACGGCCTATCAGCCCAAGCTCGCTACGTGATTTCTCAGCATCGAGGTCGAGGCACCCGTCCTTTCACTCGCGAAAAACGCTTCACTCATGGCCACTGGCATCCATCTCGAAACCCTGCCCCCACTGACTACGAGAAACCTTCGGATTTCGGACAATACGGAGACGCAAAATACTACAAGGGCCTTTCAACAATTGGATGATATCTATTCTTAATATAAAGCGATAAGCAAAATACACTGCCTATGACTCAAATCAATTTATGTGTCTTGAGCTCATTATCTGAAGCACGATGAACTCCTCCGTTAGCTATAAGGTCGAAAGCATATGAATATCCGTTTACAAACTTTATTGTGCAATATTCTCAGTAAATTGTTGGGTACATATGCAAGATAGCTGTCGGTTTGTGATAGACTTATACTATTGATTTCGGCAGCATCGTTGGAAGCACTCGCTCATGGCCTCATCAGTTTTTTATTTTAGGAAAATTGGTTTGGTTTAAGTTATGTAGTTCTGCATGACTCAATTATATTTAATAATCACAATCCACCTACTGAAGGTCAAAAATCATGTATAAAAGAATCATCTTTAAAAATCATTCAATCATCATTCAAAAGATTACATTTTGACAAGCATCCGTTGCAAGCGACTGTTGATCTCCTCGTTTAGCCTATTGATTCTACCTATTTTTTCAAGAATTTCTTGTTAGACCTACTATCCTGCAGGCTAGACTGCTCTTTTTCCTCTAGATCGTGCTAGATTCGAAGTGTTGACATTCTCTTGAGATGTTGGCAAAGGTCTTTCTCTCAGCTCATTGCCAACATTTCTTCCTTTTTAGTCACGCTTTCCCTTTTAAACACGCTTAAGAGTGATATCCTAAAACTCTGTTCCAAAGTTTTATCCGCCATAAACTTTTTTTGTTTTTCTAGCTTGAGCAGAAGGAACATCGTAAGTTTCTATTTTGCTTGTTTTTTCTTGATATTGATGTGTGGAATTACCCCTAGGTCTGGGTCTGTAATCTTTTTGATAGTTCGACGGAGGATTGTAGTTAGTATTGTTAAAATTTTCCTCATATGCGTAGGGTAAACTCTGATTCATTCTAGGGATATCTTGGTAAGATCTATTCAACGATTTTCTGGTTGGTACTGGCGAAGCATCCAAAGGTTATCTTGTAGGTCTATACCTATATTATTAATCTTTTTCTGCAGTTCCAGGGTTGATGTTGTACTCGAATCGTTTTTAATGGTAGTGCATGCTGGATAAGTCGTTAACTAATATAATAAATCTGGAATATATAATGGTGATCATGGATTAATGCCTGAGTAAATCTGATTAATGATCGAGTCTCTGGTCTAGTAGTTGCGCCAGCCTTGTCTCTATTATTGAATGTGAACGGCATCGCATTTCTTAATCGAGAGGACTCTGTTGCGCTCTTACATTCTTTTTTAGAGCATTTTTCTTATCTATTCTGGGGGTAGGACTTGTTTTTTCAGGTCAAATTAAATGCCTCTGCCTGCCTATTTATCGTAGACTTTTTCGTTAGTGCCTTACCTCAAGTGAACCAAACTCACTGATTTTGTGCGTTGATTAGCAATCATATTTCCAGGTGTCGACTATCCTCTTTAAATAGAATCTCTTCGTTGCTGCACATAATCAACTCTTGGAGGAACTTGATCGATTATAGGATGGACGTATTCGGCTCTTTGTTTTTGCTGGATAAAATCTATCTGCTGACGACCGTACTATACTTTTCCTTGAGCATACTATCCTTTAAGCTCAAGATAATGTGCAGATTTCTGTCTGTTACTTTGTTAAACAAGCGGTTCTCTTTAAATATTTAAGTCAGATGGATGCAAAGGTCTAATTTTATAGTTTTATTTGTCTTCAATTTATCCTTAAAAAGTAAGTTCTCTCCTATGAGGTCTATAGAAAACTTCCTGCTACCTCACTTATTAGCGAGTTATAACTTCCTGATGTTGAGATCCACGATTAGATCCATAAGAGTGAACACGAGAAGGCTACATCTTAACGAACTATCTATCACTGTTTTCCTTATTAAATTTTGGTGAAGGTTCAACGGTGAACATTTGATTTTATTGATTTTAGATCTAGATTTACCTGCTATACTGATACTTAGGTCTGACTTATCTGTTTTTGGGCTCATATTAGTTTACAGCTCGCTTACGGTACTACTCGAAAATGCTTTTTCTGCTTTTTTAACGACCTCGAGAGTCCTTGATTTACTAAATGTTTGCAAAAATATTGCCTTACTTGCTTACACTTGTAGCTTTGCTGCGTCTATTGTCCTCTTAATTCGTTTACTCCTTGATTTTTAAAGCTTATTTAGGCTAACTTACTCTCTGCTAGTATTTTTTATTAGGATTTTGAGCAGTTTCAAGTGGTTTGCTAGAGTTACTTACAGGATTAGTAAAAGTAGTGTAAGTTATAGGAGCTGGATTGTTGATGACATTTTGTTAAAATTCTTTGCTTGGATTCATAAGATTTTTCACTTTTTGAAACAAAGGTTCGAATTCAAGCTCTGGAGTGTCTAAACTAATTTCTCCTGAATAGAAGAAAATCAATGTTTTAATGGATCCCTTTTTGAGTTTATTAAGTTTTTCTTCAACCCTTACCAGCTAGCCTTTGACATTCTGGACCATATCTTTAGCAACTTGATAATATTTTTCTACAAGCTGCATTGTTTACTTTCTATCTGTCTCTATTCTTTTCTCTTGTTATTGATAAAATTTTTTGTTTGTGTCTAAATATTCTTGTATAGTGTTTGTAGCCTGCAGGTATGCTTCATTGAATCTTACGATCTGGGGTTCCGTGCCATTGATATTATGTTCTTCGAGATGTATAGGTTCACATTCTTGACAAAGTGGAAGTGTGCACTATGCTATATTAGTTATTTTTTACGACTTCTGCAAAATTTAATGATGTTATGACCAGGATGAAAGTGGCAGGTATGATTGATGTTCATTCAGATTCAAATTCCAACAATAACGAGATTATTATACCAGAACATAATATATAAGTAAAATCGAATAAAATGCAAATCGTGTACGGATTCATCTACTACTTTGCACTTTTCTTCGGACTACTCACCTTATCTCTGGGTGTCTTTTTTCTGCCAGTCACTAGAAGACTTCTCTATGCACTGAAACAAAAATATGGACATATATTTACCAGCGAAATCGCAAGATTCATAATACTTGTGGCTTTTGCGTTGATTTTCTTGATACTTTTTGAGTCCATTTACGCTCATAGCGTCCTCAGGACTCACTTACGCTCAAAAAATAGTAAGTATTTGAATATTTAGAATCTAAGAAAGCCTTTAACGAAGCGGCGCTTTAATCTTTAGACTTGATCTCTGCATCGAACCAGCAAAGCTACATACTGCAAGTAAGAGAACTCAGATAGTACTACTTGTCTGAACGAAACATAATGTTAGCATGCGCCTCTTTGCTAATATTCTTCATTTTTCAGCGGATGTTCTACAACGTCGCAAAACTATCAGAACTGGAGTACCAAGTGGGACTAATCCAGGAAAAATAGGCTTAGGCTCATTCTAAATCACAGTGATTTGACAATTAATCATACGATCACAGGTTGAGATCGAGTTGGACTCCGAATTTCCACTTGTTCTTGGTACCAATGTCACTGCCTTCAAGGCCGATACTGTATGAACCGTACTAGCCCATTTTGTTCTTGATGGTGACAGCATGGGTGAGCTCGGTGTTAACTCTGCCCTTGAGAGTAGTGTCTCCCCATTTCCACTCAGAAACCAGCCAGAAAGAGTCGACTCCTCTCCAAGGTTTTTTGAAGAAATCATTTAAATTTTTTCTCTGTATTTAAGCCTGAATCAGTAAATATTTACATTGAAGCCGATTTTTTGGGTTTAGCTGATTTGCTCAGTGGCCGATACAATGATGTTTTCGATGAACTGATTGACTGAAGGTTTGTCTGCGGTCTTGGCTCCCTCAACTCTTAGGAACCAGTTGCGTTTAGTTCTGTCAGTTTCGAGAGGAGTTCTTGACAGTAAAAATCCTGATTTTAGAAGCAATCTGTTGGTGATATCGGCAGAGTTATAGCCTTCAAGTTTCCAGTTGTTCCAGTTAACTGCGCATTTGTAGTCCAGATTAGTTGATTTTTTGACGACATCATATCTGGCTCTTGAACTTACGGTCCAGTCTCTGTTTTTAAAAATTTCTCCGCCGAGATGTATGATGCGATCAGTAAAGGTTCGGTTAGCCTCCAAGCCCCAAGAGAAGCTAGTGGTGTAGTCTTTAACTGTAGTAACTCCACTATCGTATTGGACAAAGAGATTAGAATTTGAAGAAATTCTAGCGTATAGACTGCGTTTCTCTTGGAAATTGAACCACAATTTGACCTAGTCTGAAGTGCTTACTCCTTAGGCTTTCTCGTTAATGGTCTATTTAAGGTTGATGCCATTGGAATCTCTTTCGAGCTTGGCCTTGAACACTAGGGTCTTTTCATGTACGAAGTCGTCCTTGGCAAAACTGTGTCCTCCCTTCTCGTAGGACTACCAGGGATCATTCGAGTACGATCGGCCTTTAGGCATAAGATAAAATTAATATTACAGAATCAAATACAACAATAAAATTATCTGGGGTTGGGGTTGGGGTTGGGG